>Ga0222419_100143_pt1 | contig 125803 bp, 107 predicted proteins | sample 1B20Ametagenome_FD_182474 | JGI IMG/M metagenome (GOLD analysis project Ga0222419, IMG submission 182474) | Enriched microbial communities from leaf-cutter ant dump, University of Wisconsin, Madison, United States - 1B20A (version 2) | ecosystem: Environmental > Terrestrial > Nest > Insects... | reverse complement strand
GCCCTTTTCCGGAAGGCCGGAAAGGTTCCATTGTGTCCAGATAGACCTGTCCATATCTTACCAAAATACTATATGATCATGAAAATAAAAGAAGAATCAGATAAGATATTGAATTGTCAGGCTTTTTGATCAATTATCAAATATATTCAATTCCGTCAATATCCAATCAAATTATTGATGCAATTGATTTTTTCAAAGAATACAAAAAAGGAACCTTTCCGGCCTTCCGGAAAAGGGCGCTTCCGGTCCGCGGCCGGTCCATTCCGATGATCCGGGGGGCGCCGGTCCGCGGGCCGCGATCCGGATCGCCCATCTGCTCGAGATCGCCGCCCTGCAGGGCGTGTCCAGCCATGCGGGCATCCTGCGCCGGCTGGGCGCGCGCCTGGCCTGCCGCGGCATACCCGGCGAAGCGATCGATCTGAATGGGCAGTCGCTCGAACTCGACCTGGCGAGGGCCTGGCCTTTCGGCGGCGCCGCCACGCCCCGGCGGGTGGATCAGTTCTGGCGCGGCCTGCGCGCGGACCTGGACCGCGACCCCGTCGAATGCGGCGCCTTGCGGTTCTATCCTTCGGTCCACATGGACCTGTGGGGGCTGGGCCCGGGGCTGGATCTGCGGGACGAGGCGCCGCCGGCCGCCGGCGCCTACGCGGGGCTCGCGCATCAGCGCCTGGGAACCGACCTGAGACTGGCCGCGCAGTGGCTGGACGACCTGCGCGGCGGCCGCCTGGCGCTGGCCTTCCGGCCCGTGCGCCGCGCCGTCCCGGCAGGCTCCGGAGGCGTGGACGGCCACCCGCCGGCGCGCCGTCCGGGATCCCGCCTGGACTATTTCCTGGCTCTGCCGCGGCGCCTGGCCGACCCGGACGCCCCGGCCGCCGAGGCGTTCCAGGCGCTGGAACGACTGGGGCTGATCCGGCGGCTGGACTGGAGCGTGCTCTGGACGCTGGTCAGCCTGCTGGAGATCGATCCGGCCCGCCGGGTGGGGTGCGTCCTTTCGGCCGCGACGTTCCGGCCCGACGCCTACTGGCGCGAACTGTCGAGCTACCTGGGCGGGCGTCCGTCGCTGGCGCAGCGCCTGTCCATCGAACTGTCCGGGCCCCGCGCCCACTCGCAGGCGGGGCCGGCCGACGCATTGGCGCGCGAACTGGAAGCCCTTGGCGTGTCCGTTCTGGTCCGCGGCGCGCCGGACGCCGGCGCGCGCGGCCCGGGGGCGGCCGAATTGCTGCCGGCCTGGTGCGGACCGGCGCCTTGCCTCGTCTCCGACCGGGCTTCCGAGTACGGCGGCGTCTGATCATCGGGGCCGCCGGCCGGGATCCGGGGCGTGGATCCGGCCGGCGGCGTCCGCCTTCAGTTCCCCAGCCGCGCGCGCTGCGCCCGGACCCGCTCCAGCGTCTCGCCGAACTGGACCAGGCGGGCTTTTTCCTGTTCGACCACCGCCGCCGGGGCGCGCTCGACGAAGCTGGCATTCGACAGCTTGCCGGAGGCCTTGGCGATTTCCCTGTCCAGGCGGTCGATTTCCTTGTCCAGCCGGGCGCGTTCGGCGTCCAGGTCGATCTCCACGTGCAGCATCAGCTGCGTGGTGCCGACCACCTGGACGGGCGCGCCCACGTCCGGCAATTGGTCCACGGCCTGGACGCTTTCCAGGCGCGCCAGCGCCACCAGGTAGGGGGCCAGCTCGTCCAGGCCGGCCTCGGCGCCCTGGACGAGCAGCGGCACACGCTGGCCCGGCGCCAGGCCCATTTCCCCGCGCAGGGCGCGGATCGCGTCGGTCAGCGATTTCAGCGCGGCCATGCGCCCGGCGGCGTCCGCGTCGCGCAGGTCGTCGCGGGCGGCCGGCCAGGGCTGGACGCTGATGCTGTCGGGCGTGTCCTCGGCGCGCACGCCGGCCGCCACCGAGACCTTCTGCCACAGTTCCTCGGTGATGAAGGGCATGATGGGGTGGACCAGGCGCAGCAGGGTTTCCAGCACGTGGATCAGGGTGCGGCGCGCGGCGGCCTGCTGCGCGGCGTCGCCCGTCTGCAGGCGGACCTTGGCCAGTTCCACGTACCAGTCGCAGTATTCGTCCCAGATGAAGTGGTACAGGCGGTCGGCGACCTGGTCGAAGCGGTACTGGCCGAAGCCGGCGTCCACCTCGTCGATCAGCCGCTGCAGGCCGTCGATGATCCAGCGGTCGGCGAAGGACAGATCGCCGGGGGACGGCTGCCCCAGGTCGTGGCCTTCGACGTTCATCAGCACGAAGCGCGTGGCGTTCCAGAGCTTGTTGCAGAAATTGCGGTAGCCCTCGCAGCGCTTCAGGTCGAAATTGATGTTGCGTCCCAGCGTGGCGTAGGCCGCCATGGTGAAGCGCAGCGCGTCGGCGCCGTAGGCCGGGATGCCGTCGGGGTAGTCCTTGCGGGTGCGCTTGCGGATCGCGTCGGCCTGCTTCGGGTTCATCAGGCCGGCGGTGCGCTTGGCGATCAGCGGGTCCAGGGCGATGCCGTCGATCAGGTCCACCGGATCGATGGTGTTGCCCTTGGACTTGGACATTTTCTTGCCTTCCATGTCGCAGACCAGGCCGTGGACATAGACCGTGCGGAAGGGCACTTCGCCGGTGTGGTGCATGCTCATCATGATCATGCGCGCCACCCAGAAGAAAATGATGTCGAAGCCCGTGACCAGCACGCCGGACGGCAGGTAGCGCGCCAGGTCGGGGGTCTTGTCGGGCCAGCCCAGGTCGGTGAAGGGCACCAGGGCCGACGAGAACCAGGTGTCGAGCACGTCCGGGTCGCGCGTCAGCGGGCCGTCCACGCCCGCCGCGCGCGCCTGGCGTTCGGCGTCCTCGGCCGAACGGGCGACGAAGATGCGGCCGTCGGGCGCGTGCCAGGCGGGGATCTGGTGGCCCCACCACAACTGGCGCGAAATGCACCAGTCCTGGATCTTTTCCAGCCACTGGTTGTAGGTGACGGTCCAGTTCTCCGGGACGAACTTCACGCGGCCGTCGGCCACCACGTCCAGGGCCACCTGGGTGATGCTCTTGCCGGGGTGCAGGCTGTCCTCGGGCGCCGGCTTGCTCATCGCCACGAACCACTGGTCGGTGAGCATGGGTTCGATCACGCTGTTGGTGCGGTCGCCGCGCGGCACCATGAGCTTGTGGGCGCGCACCTGCTGCAGCAGGCCCTGGGATTCCAGGTCGGCGACGACGCGCTTGCGGGCCTCGAAGCGGTCCAGGCCGCGATAGGCCTCGGGGGCCTCGCCGCTGATCTTCGCGTCCAGCGTCAGCACGCTGATCATGTCCAGGCCGTGGCGCTGGCCGACGGCGTAGTCGTTGAAGTCGTGCGCGGGGGTGACCTTGACCACCCCCGTGCCGAAGGCGCGGTCCACGTAGTCGTCGGCGATGACGGGAATCTCGCGCCCGACCAGGGGCAGGACGACGCTGCGGCCGATCAGGTGGGCGTAGCGCTCGTCCTCGGGATGCACCATCACGGCGACGTCGCCCAGCATGGTTTCCGGGCGGGTGGTGGCGACCACCAGATGGGTCAGCCCGTCCACGGGTTCGGCCAGGGGATAGCGGATTTCCCACATGTGGCCGTCTTCTTCCGTGCTGACGACCTCCAGGTCGGACACCGCCGTGCCCAGCACCGGATCCCAGTTCACCAGGCGCTTGCCGCGGTAGATCAGGCCCTGTTCGTACAGGCGCACGAAGACCTCCACCACGCCGCGCGACAGGCGTTCGTCCATGGTGAAGTATTCGCGCGTCCAGTCGCAGGACGAGCCCAGGCGGCGGAACTGGCCGGTGATGGTGCTGCCGGACTGTTCCTTCCAGGCCCAGACGCGCTCCAGGAACTTGTCGCGGCCCAGGTCGTGGCGCGACACGCCCTGGGCGTCCAGCTGGCGTTCCACCACGATCTGGGTGGCGATCCCGGCGTGGTCCGTGCCGGGGATGAAGACCGTGTCGTCGCCGCGCATGCGGTGATGGCGGATCAGGCCGTCCATGATCGTCTGGTTGAAGGCGTGCCCCATGTGCAGGGTGCCGGTGACGTTGGGCGGCGGGAACTGGATGGCGAAGGATTCCGGCGCCCGGCCCGCGGCGGGCTCGACGTGCCGGCCCCCCGCGAACAGGCCGCGGCGATTCCACTCGTCATACCAGCGGGACTCGATGTCCTGGGGTTCGAAGCTCTTGGGCAGGGAGGGGGAGGCGGAATCGCTCATGGGTTCTTCTGAATCGAGGGGGGGATGACGGCGAAAAAACGATCATTTTAGGCGCATGGGGCCAAAACCGCCCATGGTAAAATGCGCGGTTGACCACAAGACCCGATCGCCGGCCCGGTTTCCGGGGCGGCCGCGGCGGTGTCATTCTACATTTCACCGGAAACCCGTTTTCCATTCCCTACCGGAAATTTCCATGGCTATTGAACGCACCCTTTCCATCATCAAGCCCGACGCCGTCGCCAAGAACGCCATCGGCGAGATCGTCGCCCGTTTCGAAAAGGCCGGCCTGACCGTCGTCGCCGCCCAGCTGCGCCAGCTCTCGCGCGGCGAGGCCGAGCGCTTCTACGCCGTGCACAAGGAACGCCCCTTCTTCAAGGACCTGGTCGACTTCATGGTCTCGGGCCCGGTGTTCGTCCAGGTGCTGGAAGGCGAATCCGCCATCGCCAAGAACCGCGACCTGATGGGCGCGACCGATCCCAAGAAGGCCGCGCCGGGCACGATCCGCGCCGACTTCGCCGAAAGCATCGACGCCAACGCGGTGCACGGCTCCGACGCGCCGGAAACGGCGGCGGTCGAAATCGCCTTCTTCTTCCCCGAAAGCAACATCCACAGCCGCTGATCGCGGCGCGGGCCCCGGCCGCGGCCGGGGCCCGGCTGGAATCCCCCGCACATGTCCGACGAAACCATCAACGTCCTGGGTCTGGACCCGGCTTCCCTCGAATCGCTCGTGGCGCAATGGGGCGGCAAGCCCTTCCGCGCGCGCCAGCTGTCGCAGTGGGTGCACCAGCGCGGCGTCGACCGGTTCCAGGACATGAGCGACCTGGCCAAGGACTTCCGCGCCCGCCTGGAAGCCCATTGCGTCGTGCAGGCGCCCCCCCTGAACCTGGAAAAGCGTTCCGCCGACGGCACCCGCAAGTGGCTGTTCGACATGGGGCTGGGCAACGCCATCGAGACCGTCTTCATCCCCGAGGACGACCGCGGCACGCTGTGCATTTCCAGCCAGGCCGGCTGCACCGTGGCCTGTCCGTTCTGCTCCACGGGCTACCAGGGCTTTAGCCGCAACCTGAGCACGGCCGAAATCGTCGGCCAGCTCTGGTACGCCAACCGCGCCCTGCGCGACGACCCGACTGCCGCCCGCCTCGGCGGCGCGCCGATCGAGGACGCCCACCGGGCCGTCAGCAATGTCGTCATGATGGGCATGGGCGAACCCCTGCTGAACTACGACCAGGTCCTGGGCGCCCTGCGCCTGATGCTGGACGACCACGCCTACGGCCTGTCGCGCCGCCGCGTGACCGTGTCCACGTCCGGCGTGGTCCCCATGATGGACCGCCTGGCGCGGGATTGCCCGGTGGCGCTGGCGGTGTCCCTGCACGCGCCCAACGACGAACTGCGCGACCGGCTGGTGCCGCTGAACCGCAAGCATCCGCTGGACGAGCTGCTCGACGCCTGCAACCGCTACCTGGAGCACGCGCCGCGCGATTTCATCACCTTCGAATATATTATGCTCGACGGGGTGAACGACGCCGACGAGCACGCCCGCCAGCTGATCGGGATCGCGAAGCGGGTGCGCTGCAAGTTCAACCTGATTCCCTTCAATCCCTTTCCGCAGTCCGGCCTGCGGCGCTCACCGGCGGCGCGCATCCGCCTGTTCTCCCAGCAGCTGACCGACGCGGGGCTGGTGGTGACGGTGCGCAAGACGCGCGGCGACGACATCGACGCCGCCTGCGGCCAGCTGGCGGGGGAAGTCCGCGACCGGACGCGCATCACCGAACGGCTGCCCGACCGGGCCAAGATCGTCATACGCAAAAAGGAGCATGGATGAGCGAAACCTCCCTCGACGGGCTGCGGCGCCTGGATTCGGCCCAAGGCCAGGAGGCGCTGTCGCTGGGCGATGCGCTGAGGGCCATGCGCGAGACGCGCGGCCTGTCGCTGTCCGAAGTCTCCGCGCGCATCAAGTATTCCGCCGTGCAGCTGGGGCACCTCGAGGCCTGCGACTGGGCGCGGCTGCCCGAAGGCGTGCCCCTGCGCGGGCTGGTGCGCAACTATGCGCGTTTCCTCGAAACCGACGTGGACGCCGCCCTGAAACTCCTCGACGACGCGGTCGGCCCGACCCGGCCCCGGCCCGCCGTCACGGCACTGGGCGCGCGGCGCGCCCTGCAGCAGGCCGACATGACGCCCAAGGGCGAGCCGGCCCACCGCACCTGGGCCTGGCTGCTGCTGATCCTGGTGCTGTTCTGCGTGGTCGGCGTGTACGCGGTCAACCGCGGCTGGGTGCCTGAACAATGGCTGGTGTTCGATTGGCTGAAGGCTTTGCGTCAATGACTTCCGATTCCGTGCATCCCGACCCGGCCGCCGCGCCCCGCCGGCCGACCCGCGGCGTCGCCGTGCGCTGGGGCGGCCACGTGGTCCGGGTGGGCGGCGACGCCCCGGTCGTGGTGCAGTCCATGACCAACACCGACACGGCCGACCCGCGGGCCACCGCGCTGCAGGTGCGCGAGCTCTGGCAGGCCGGCTCCGAGCTGGTGCGCGTCACCGTCAACACACCGGAGGCCGCCGCCCAGGTCGCCGCCCTGCGCGACGCGCTGGACCGCATGAACGTGCCGGTCCCCCTGGTGGGGGACTTCCACTACAACGGCCACAAGCTGCTGACCCAGTTCCCGGACTGCGCCCAGGCGCTGTCCAAGTACCGCATCAACCCCGGCAACATGGGCGGCGGCAAGCGCCGCGACGACAACTTCGCGCAGATGATCGAGGTCGCCTGCCGCCACGACAAGCCGATCCGCATCGGCGTGAACTGGGGCAGCCTGGACCACGAACTGCTGGCGCGGATGATGGACGAGAACGCCGCCCGGCCCGTGCCCTGGTCGGCCAACGCCGTGATGCGCGAGGCCCTGGTGGTCTCGGCCATCAGCAACGCCGGGCGCGCCCAGGAACTGGGCCTGCGCGGCGACGCCATCGTGCTGTCCTGCAAGGTCAGCCACGTCCAGGACCTGATCGCCGTCTACCGCGACCTGTCGCGCCGCTGCGATTATCCGCTGCACCTGGGCCTGACCGAGGCCGGCATGGGCTCCAAGGGCATCGTCGCCTCCACGGCGGCCCTGGCGGTGCTGCTCCAGGAAGGCATCGGCGACACGATCCGCATCTCGCTCACCCCCGAGCCCGGCGGCGACCGCAGCCGCGAAGTCGTCGTCGCCCAGGAAATCCTGCAGACCATGGGCCTGCGGGCCTTCACCCCGATGGTGGTGGCCTGCCCGGGCTGCGGGCGCACCAGCAGCACGGTGTTCCAGGAACTGGCCGCCAGCATCCAGGCCTTCCTGCGCGCCCAGATGCCGGTCTGGAAGACCCGGTACCCGGGCGTCGAGAACATGCACGTGGCCGTCATGGGCTGCGTCGTCAACGGCCCCGGCGAAAGCCGCCACGCCGACATCGGCATCAGCCTGCCGGGCACGGGCGAGGTCCCGTCCGCGCCGGTGTACGTCGACGGCGAGCGCACCGTGACGCTCAAGGGCGACGCCATCGCCGAAGAATTCCAGGCCATCGTCGAGAACTACGTGGCCCGGCGCTACGGACGGGAGCAGGGCGCCGCGCCCGCGCGCCGCCCGGGCGTCGTGGCGCGCGACACCCACTGAAATCCATGTCCGAATTCAAGAAAGTCGCCGGCCTGACCGGCATGAAGGATGCCTTGCCGCCGGAAACGGCGCGCTGGGAACGGCTCGAAGCCATCGTGCGCGACTGGCTGGCCGGCTATGGCTACCAGAACCTGCGCACGCCGGTGCTGGAGCACACCCGCCTGTTCGCGCGCGGCATCGGCGAGGTCACCGACATCGTCGAAAAGGAAATGTATTCCTTCGTCGATCCCCTGAACGACGAGCGTCTGACGATGCGGCCCGAATTCACCGCCGGCATCGTGCGCTCGGCGATCGAGCACAATTTCCTCTACGACCGGCCGCGCCGCGTCTATGCGATGGGGCCGGTGTTCCGGCACGAGCGTCCGCAGCGCGGCCGCTACCGCCAGTTCCACCAGATCGACGTCGAGGCCCTGGGCTTTCCGGGACCGGACGTGGACGCGGAACTGATCCTGATGCTGGCGCGCCTCTGGCGCCTGCTGGGCCTGAAGGACATCCGCCTGGAACTCAACTCCCTGGGCCAGGCGGCCGAGCGCGCCGCCCACCGCGCGGCCCTGGTCGCGCACCTGGAAAGGCACGTCGACGTGCTCGACGAGGAAGCCCGCCGCCGCATGCACAGCAATCCACTGCGCGTGCTGGACACCAAGAATCCCGCCATGCAGGACATGGCCAACGCCGCGCCGCGCCTGTTCGACTTCCTGGGCGCCGAATCGCTGGCGCACTACCGGGGCCTGTGCGACCGGCTGGACGACGCCGGGATCGCCTATACGCTCAATCCGCGCCTGGTGCGGGGGCTGGACTACTACAATCTGACCGTCTTCGAATGGGTCACGGACCGCCTGGGCGCCCAGGGCACGGTCTGCGGCGGCGGCCGCTACGACGGGCTGGTCGAACTGCTGGGCGGCAAGCCCGCGCCGGCGGTGGGTTTCGCCATCGGCATGGAACGCCTGCTCGACCTCTGGCAGCAGGACGCGCCCGGCCAGGACCCGTCCGAATGCCAGGTCTATCTGGTCCACCAGGGCGACGCCGCCCAGCGGCGGGCGGCGCGGCTCGCGGAATCGCTGCGCGACGCCGGACTGCGGGCACTTGTCCATGCCGGTTCGACTGGGTTTAAATCACAGTTTCGCCGGGCGGACGCCAGCGGCGCCGTGGCCGCCGTCGTCATCGGCGGAGACGAACTGGCCTCGGGCCTGGCGACCGTGAAATGGCTGCGCGCCGGCGACGCCGGGGAAGGGCAGCAGGAATCGGTCGCCTTCGACCAATTGGCCGGGAAACTCCAACAAAGGATCTGAACACAGGCATGGCATACGATCTCGAAGAACAGGAAAAAATCGACGCGCTGAAGGCCTGGTGGGAACGCTACGGCACGCTTTCCATGGCCCTGGTCTTCGCCGTGCTGGCCGTCTTCGCCGGCTGGCGCGGCTGGCAGTGGTACCAGTCGCACCAGGCCAACCAGGCCATGGGCTACTACGAGGCCCTCGAGGCCGCCGCGGCCCAGCCGGGCGACGACGCGGTGACCCGCATCAAGGCGGCCAGCGCCGCCCTGCGCGACGACTACGCCGGTTCGGGCTACGCCGCGCGCGGCGTGCTGGTGGCGGCCTGGGCCCTGCAGGAACGCAAGGACCTGGACGGCGCCCGCGAACAGCTCGAATGGCTGGCCCGCGACGAGTCCGCCCCGGCGCTGCGCGCGGTGGCCCGCCTGCGCCTGGCCGGCGTGCTGCTGGCCCAGAAGCAATACGAGCCCGCCCTGGCCCAGCTCCAGGGGACGCCACCCGCCGGCTTCGCCGGCCTGTACGCCGACCGGCGCGGCGACGTCCTGGCCGCCCAGGGACAGCATGAACAGGCCGTCCAGGCCTGGAAAGAGGCCCTGAAATCCCTGGGCGCGGATTCCGCCGCCCAGATCGTCCAACTGAAAATCGATGCCCTGAACGGAGCCTGACCCTCATGCGACCCTCCTCCCGCCTGTTTCGCGCGGCGCTCGTCGGCCTGGTCGCCGCCGGGCTGTCCGGCTGCGGCCTGTTTTCCCAGACCGACGCCCGTTTCGATCCCGCGCCGCTGACCGACTATTCGCCCTCGCTGGCGGTGTCGGCGCGCTGGTCGGTCTCGATCGGCAGCGGCGGCGGCTACGGCTTCTCCCCCGAACTGGTGGGCGACACCCTGTACGCCGCGACGCCCTCGGGCGCGGTCGCGGCGCTGGACGCCGCCTCCGGCGCGCTGCGCTGGCGCGTCGATGCCGGGCCGCTGTCGGCCGGGGTCGGCGGCGACGGCCGGGTGGTCGCCGTGGCCACCCAGTCCGGCATGGTCGTGGCCTACGACGCCCAGGGCAAGGAACTCTGGCGCAGCCAGGCCGCCAGCGCCGTCAACGTGCCGCCCGCCGTGGGCAACGGCATCGTCGCGGTGCGCACCACCGACTACCGCATCCAGGCCTTCGACGCGGCCACCGGCAAGCTGCGCTGGAACGTGCAGCGCCCCGGCCCCGCCCTGGCGCTGCGCACCAGCATCCGCATGCTGTCGGTGCCCAACCTGCTGATCGCCGGCATGCCCAACGGCCGCCTGATGGTGATCGACGCGGCGTCCGGCGCCGTGCGCTGGGAAGGCTCGGTCTCCACTTCGCGCGGGGCCTCCGACCTGGAACGCATCACCGACGTGGTCGGCGCGCCGGTCATCGTCGGTCCGCTGCTGTGCGGCGTCAGCTACCAGGGCCGCACGACCTGCTTCGACGTGTCCCAGGGCGGGCGCGCCGTCTGGTCCCAGGACGTCTCCTCCGCGACCGGCATGAACACCGACGGCCAGCGCCTCTACCTGGCCGACGCGCGCGACACGGTCCGCGCCCTGGACCTGAAGGACGGCCACGAACTCTGGAAACAGGCGGCGCTGCTCAACCGCCATCTGGGCGCCCCCGCGCCGGCCGGCGCGGCCGTGGCCGTGGGCGACTATGACGGCTACGTGCATTTCCTGTCGCGCGCCGACGGCGCCCTGATGGCCCGCCTGCAGGTGGGCGGCGGGCCGGTCGTCTCGGCCCTGGTGCCCACTCCGCGCGGGGTGGTCGTCCAGACGGGCGACGGCAAGCTGATCCTGGTGGGCGTCGGTGGCTGATACGCGCTTCAAGCCGGTCGTGGCCCTGGTCGGGCGCACGAACGTCGGCAAATCGACCCTGTTCAACCGCCTGACGCGTTCGCGCGCGGCGCTGGTGGCGAACATCTCCGGGCTGACCCGCGATCGCCACTATGGCGAGGGGCGGGTGGGCGAGCATCCCTACATCGTGGTCGACACCGGCGGCTTCGAGCCGGTGGCCACGCGCGGCATCCTGGTCGAGATGGCGCGCCAGACCGCCCAGGCCATCGCCGAGTCCGACGTGGTGATCTTCCTGGTGGACGGGCGCGAAGGCATCAACGCCCACGACCATGAAATCGCCCGCCTGCTGCGCAAGTCCGGCCAGCGCGTGCTGCTGGCCGTGAACAAGGCCGAAGGCATGCGCCATCACGCCGACCTGGCCCAGTTCCACGAACTGGGGCTGGGCGAGCCGCACCCGATTTCCGCCGCGCACGGCGACGGCGTGTCGGCCCTGGCGGACGAGGCGCTGGCCCCGCTGCTGGCCGAACGGGCCCGCGAAGCCGAGGCCGCGGATCCCGATGCGGGCGAGAGCGAGGACGCCGCGCCCGACCACCGCATCAAGCTCGCCATCGCCGGGCGGCCCAACGTCGGCAAGTCCACGCTCATCAACACCCTGGTGGGCGAGGACCGCGTCATCGCCTACGACCTGCCGGGCACCACGCGCGACGCCATCGAGATCGAATTCGAGCGCGGCGACCGCCGCTACACGCTGATCGACACCGCCGGCCTGCGCCGCCGGGGCAAGGTCTTCGAGACCGTGGAAAAATTCTCGGTCATCAAGACGCTGCAGGCCATCGAGGCCGCCAACGTCGTGCTGCTGCTGATCGACGCCAGCGACGGCATTTCCGACCAGGACGCCCATATCGCCGGTTTCATCACCGAAACCGGCCGCGCCCTGGTGGTGGGCCTGAACAAATGGGACGCGGTGGACCGCGAGCAGCGCGAATGGGTGCAGCGCGAATACGACCGCAAGCTGCGTTTCCTGTCCTTCGCCCGGGTGCTGAACCTGTCGGCCCTGAAGGGGCAGGGGGTCGGTCCCGTGCTCAAGGCCGTGGACGCCGCGCACGCCGCCGCCTTCGCGAAACTGTCCACGCCGAAGCTCACCCGCGTCCTGCAGGCGGCCGTGGAACAGCAGCCGCCGCCGCGCAAGGGCATCTTCCGGCCCAAGATGCGCTACGCCCACCAGGGCGGGCAGAATCCGCCACGCATCATCATCCACGGCAACGCCCTGGACGCGGTGCCCGATTCCTACCGCCGCTACCTCGAAGGCCAGTTCCGCGACGCCTTCAAGCTGGCCGGCACGCCGCTGTCGGTGGAATTCAAATCCTCGCACAATCCCTATCTGAAGGACGAGTCTTGAGCACGCTCTGGAGCGACCACATCGCCGGCCTGGCGCCCTATGTGCCGGGCGAGCAGGCCCGCATCCCGAACCTGCTGAAGCTGAACACCAACGAGAACCCCTACGGGCCCTCGCCCCGGGCGATCGAGGCCATGCGCGCCGCCCTGTCCGACGACATGCGCCTGTACCCGGACTACCAGGCGCTGGACCTGCGCCGCGCGATCGCGGACCGTTTCGGCCTGGCGCCCGACCAGGTGTTCCTGGGCAACGGTTCCGACGAGATCCTGGCGCACGTGTTCAACGCGCTGTTCCTGCGCGGCGGCCGGCCCCTGTGGCTGCCCGACGTGACCTACAGCTTCTACAAGACCTATTGCCGCCTGTACGACGTGCCGCACCGGCTGATCCCGCTGGACGAGGATTTCGTCCTGCGCGCGGCGGACTACACCGGCCCGGCCGATCCCGAACCCGCCGGGGTCATCTTCGCCAACCCGAACGCGCCCACCGGCCGCGTCCTGTCGCTGGACGAGATCGCGGCCATCGCGCGGGCGCGTCCCGACAGCGCCGTGGTGGTGGACGAGGCCTACGTGGATTTCGGCGCCGAGTCGGCGGCCGCGCTGATCGGCCGCTTTCCCAACATCCTGGTCATCCACACCCTGTCCAAGTCCCGTTCCCTGGCGGGCTTGCGGGTGGGCTACGCCCTGGGCCACGCCGACCTGATCGCCGGGCTGACGCGCCTGAAGGACAGCTTCAATTCCTACCCCCTGGACCGTGTGGCCCTGGCCGGCGCCCAGGCCTCGATCGAGGACGAGGCCTGGTTCGACCGCACCCGGCGGGCCGTGATCGACGCCCGCGAACAGCTGGCGCGGGATCTGCGCGCCCTGGGGTTCGACGTCCTGCCTTCGCAGGCCAATTTCGTCTTCGCCCGCCATCCGGGCCGCGACGCCCTCGAAATCGCCGCCGGCCTGCGCGAAACCGGCATCCTGGTGCGGCATTTCCGCATCCCGCGCATCGACCAGCACCTGCGCATCACCGTGGGCACGCCGGAACAATGCGCCCGCCTGTGCGACGCGTTGCGCACGCTGCTGTCGGCCTGAACGCCCGTCCGGCGGGACGGCTTCGCGCTGCTGCAATGCATCAATGCCGAAACGCATTAAAATAGATCCTCCACCATAACTTCAATAACCGGAGCCTCGTCCATGAGCAACAAAGGGCAAATTCTCCAAGACCCGTTCCTGAACGCCTTGCGCAAGGACCACGTGCCCGTCTCGATCTACCTGGTCAACGGGATCAAGCTGCAGGGCCAGGTCGAATCCTTCGACCAATATGTCGTGCTGCTGCGCAACACGGTCACCCAGATGGTCTACAAGCACGCCATTTCCACCGTCGTGCCCGCCCGTCCCGTTTCCTTCCAGGTGGACGACTCTGCCGAATAAGCCGCCGTCGTTCGTCTTTTTGCCGCCGGGCCGCCTCAAGGCAAAAACGCCCCCTTGGGGGGCGGCAAGTCCGAAGGGCGCAGCGTGGGGGCGCCTTTCTTCGCCCGCCGCGCGCTCTGCCCCGGCGGGCATTCGTTTTGTGAGCGAGGCACCATGAAGTCGCTCGTCATCAGCGTCGACCTGGGCGAACCCGACTACAACGCCCACGCCGAGGAATTCCTCATGCTGGCCAGCGGGGCGGGGGCCGACATCGTCGAAGTCCTCACCGCCCGGCGCAGCCGGCCGGACGCCGCGGGGTTCATCGGCTCGGGCAAGATCGAGGAAGCCGCCGCCCTGGTCAAGGCCACCGGGGCGGAGGTCGTGCTCTTCGACCAGGCGCTCACCCCCGCCCAGCAGCGCAACCTGGAACGCCACTTCGAGGTCCGCGTCGTCGACCGGGTGGCGCTGATCCTGGACATCTTCGCCCTGCGCGCCAAGAGCCACGAAGGCAAGCTGCAGGTCGAACTGGCCCAGCTGCAGCACCTGTCCACCCGGCTGACCCGGATGTGGACCCACCTGGAGCGCCAGCGCGGCGGCATCGGCGTGCGCGGGCCCGGCGAATCGCAGCTGGAGACCGACCGGCGCCTGATCGGCGTGCGCGTGCGCGCCCTGAAGGAACGCCTGGACCGCGTCCAGCGCCAGCGCCTGACCCAGCGCCGCGCCCGGGTACGCGGCAAGACCCTGTCGGTCTCCCTGGTCGGCTACACCAACGCGGGCAAGTCCACCCTGTTCAACGCGCTGACCCGCGCCGACGCCTACGCCGCCGACCAGCTGTTCGCCACGCTGGACACGACGACCCGCCGCGTCTGGATCGAAGGCGCCGGCCAGGTCGTCGTGTCCGACACCGTGGGCTTCATCCGGTCCCTGCCGCCGATGCTGATCGCGGCCTTCCGGGCCACCCTGGAGGAAACCGTCCACGCCGACCTGCTGCTGCACGTCATCGACGCGGCCAGTCCGCAGCGCGACGAGCAGGCCGCAGCGGTCAACCAGGTCCTGCACGACATCGAGGCCCATGAAATCCCGCAGATCCTGGTCTACAACAAAATCGACACGGCCGGATATGAACCCCGGGTCGAGCGAAACGAACATGGTACGATTGCGCGAGTCTTCGTCAGCGCCCTGCAACGCAGCGGGCTGGACGGCTTGCGGCAGTCGATCGTTGAATTTGGTGGGGAGCCTACGGGAAACAATGCGTTTGATGAAACTGTTCAACCTGAATGATCCGGGCTGGGGACGGGGCAACCAGAACCAGAACGACGATCCGCGCGGCAAACCCGACCAATCCTCCGGCCCCCCCGACCTGGACGAGGTCTGGCGCGATTTCAGCAAGCGCCTGAACGGCCTGTTCGGCCGCCGGGGCGGCGGACGCGGTCCCCGCCAGCCGTCGGGCGGCGGCCTGCCGTCCCTGCCCGGTCCGTCCCCGCGCTTCGTGCTGCTGCTGGTCGTGGCGGCCGTCCTGCTGTGGCTGGCCAGCGGCTTCATGATCGTCCAGGAAGGCCAGGTGGCCGTCGTCACCCGCTTCGGGCAGTACGTCAAGACCCTCAACCCCGGCCTGCAGTGGCGCCTGCCGTATCCCATCGAGGCCGCGCAGCCGGTCAACATCGCCCAGCTGCGCACCTTCGAGGTCGGCTTCCGGGGCTCGGCGCGCAACAAGGTCCTGTCCGAATCGCTGATGCTCACCAACGACGAGAACATCGTCGACGTGCAGTTCGTGGTGCAGTACCGGCTGCTGCCCGACGGCGCGCCGGCCTACCTGTTCAACACCAGCCAGCCCGACGAGTCCGTGCGCCAGGCGGCCGAGACCGCCATGCGCGAGATCGTCGGCCGCAAGCCCATGGACTTCGTCCTGTATTCGGGCCGCACCGAGGTCGCGTCCGAGGTCCAGTCCCTGGCGCAGTCCATCCTGGACCGCTACCGGACCGGGATCCAGATCTCCACCGTGGCCATCCAGAACGTCCAGCCGCCCGAGCAGGTCCAGGCCGCGTTCGACGACGCCGTCAAGGCCGGCCAGGATCGCGAACGCCAGGTCAACGAGGGCAACGCCTACGCCAGCAAGGTCGTCCCCGAGGCAGAAGGCCAGGCGGCCCGCATGATCCAGGACTCCGAGGGCTACAGCGCCCAGGTCATCGGCCAGGCCCAGGGCGACACCTCGCGCTTCGACAGCATCGCCGCCGAATACGCCAAGGCGCCCGCCGTCACGCGCGAACGCCTGTACCTGGAGACCATGCAGGACATCCTGAGCGACAGCGCCAAGGTCATGATCGACGCCCCGGTGGGCAACAACATGCTCTACCTGCCGCTGGACAAGATCATGGGCCAGGCCGCGCGCGCGGCCGGGGGCTCCTCGTCATCGGGCGCGCGCGACGCCGGCTCGCCGGGCGGATCCGCGCCGGCCGCCGCCGGGGCCGCGCAGGCCGCCCAGGGGCAGTCCGGGTCCGGCCGCGCGTCGACGCGCGGCGTGCCGTCCGGCCTGGACAGCCTGATGACCAGCCCGTATTCGAACTAGGAGCCCAAGATGCAACGCTTTTTCCCCGCCCTGGTCGGTCTGGTCGTGCTGGTCGCGGTGCTGTCCTCGTGCATGTTCGTGGTGCGCGAGCGCGACTCCGCGCTCCTGTTCGCACTGGGCGAAGTCCGCGAGACCATCACCAAGCCGGGGCTGTACTTCAAGTTTCCGCCGCCCTTCGAGAACGTCGTCTACCTGGACAAGCGGCTGCAGACCATCGAGACGCGCGATCCGGAACGCATCCAGACCGCCGAAAAGAAGAACCTGCTGATCGACTCCTTCGTCAAGTGGCGCATCGCCGACCCGCGCCAGTACTACGTCACCTTCGGCGCCAACAGCAACGCGGCGGTCGAGCGCCTCCAGGCGCAGATCCGCGACGCCCTGAACGCCGCCGTCAACGTGCGCACCGTCAAGCAGGTCGTCTCCACCGACCGCGACACCATCATGAAGGAAATCCAGACCGCCGTGGCGCGCCGCGCCCAGCCGCTGGGCGTGGACGTGGTCGACGTGCGCCTGCGGCGCATCGATTTCGCGCCGGAAATTTCCGAGTCCGTCTACCGGCGCATGGAAGCCGAACGCAAGCAGGAGGCCAACCGCCTGCGCGCCAGCGGCGCCGCCGACAGCGAACGCATCCGCGCCGAGGCCGACCGCAAGCGCCAGGAAATCCTGGCCAAGGCCTACGCCGAGTCCCAGGCCAAGCGCGGCGAGGGCGACGCCACCGCAGCCGCCATCTACGCCAAGTCCTACGGCCAGGATCCCGAGTTCTACAGCTTCTACAAGAGCCTCGACGCGTACCGCTCGGCCTTCGCCGACCGCAGCGGCACCCTGGTCCTGAGCCCGGATTCGGACTTCTTCCGCTTCTGGGACCGCGCCCGGGGCGACAAGCCCGCCGCCGCGCGCTGAACGAGGACCGAAGGATCATGATGTCAAGCTGGCTGCTGCCGGAAAACCTGTCGGACGTCCTGCCCGCCGAGGCGCGCCGCATCGAGGAATTGCGCCGCGAACTGCTGGACCTGTACCGGACCTACGGCTTCGAACTGGTCGCGCCGCCCATGGTGGAATATCTCGATTCCCTGATGCCGGCCGACGACGAGGCCCTGCGCCTGCGCACCTGCAAGCTGGTGGACCAGCTCTCGGGCCTGACCATGGGCGTGCGCGCCGACATCACCATCCAGGTCTCGCGCATCGACGCCCATCTGCTCAACCGCGAGGGCGTCACCCGGCTGTGCTATTGCGGGCCGGTGGTGCACGCGCGGGCGGCCGGCCTGCTGTCGGACCGGGAACTGCTGCAGATCGGCGCGGAAATCTTCGGCCACGCGGGCGTGCAGGCCGACCTCGAATCGATCCGCCTGGCGCTGGAATCCGTGCGCCGGGCCGGCGTGCGCCAGCCGCGCCTGGACCTGAACCATCCCGGGGTGGGGCGGGCGCTGGTGGACGCCGATCCGGCCCTGGCCGAAGCCGCGGACGCGGTCTTCGAACTGCTCAGCGCCAAGGACGCCCCCGGCCTGGAGGCCCTGTGCGCCGAATGCGGCGCGCGCGCCGACACGCTGGACGCGCTGCGCGCCCTGACCGCCCTGTACGGCGACCTGTCGGTGCTGGACCGCGCCCGCGAATGCCTGCCCGGCCTGCCGGCCGTGCGGGCCGCCCTGGACGACCTGGGAACCCTGTGCGCGGCCCTGCCGGACGCACCGATCGCGCTGGACCTGGCGGACATGGGCGGGGGCTACGGCTACCATTCCGGCGTCATGTTCGCCATCTACGCGGCGGGCTGGCACGACGCCCTGGTGCGCGGCGGCCGCTACGACGGCATCGGCCGCAAGTTCGGCCGCGCCCGCCCGGCCACCGGGTTCAGCCTGGACCTGCGCAAGCTGTCCTCGGGCCTGCCCGACGCGCAGCCCGTGCAGGCCATCCGCGCGCCCTGGTCCGACGATCCAGCCCTGGCGCAAGCCATCCGCGCGCTGCGGGCGCAGGGGCGCGTCGTGATCCAGTCGCTGCCGGGCGAACCCCAGTGCCCGGACGAATTCTTCGTGGATCAGGAATTGGCCGCCATCGGCGACGGCTGGGCGTTGCGGCCCCTGGGCGACGCCGCCTGAGGGCGGCGATCGTCGAACACTGTCACCGATGGTATAAACTAACCCGTTTCCCATGGCGGCATTCCGTCGCCTTTCGAAAGACCTATGAGCAAGAACATCGTCGTGATCGGCACCCAGTGGGGTGACGAAGGCAAGGGCAAGATCGTCGACTGGCTGGCCGAATCGGCCCAGGGCGTCGTGCGCTTCCAGGGCGGCCACAATGCCGGCCATACCCTGTGGATCAACGGCCGCAAGACCATCCTGCGCCTGATCCCGTCGGGCATCATGCATCCGCACGTCACCTGCTACATCGGCAATGGCGTGGTGCTCTCGCCCGAGGCCCTGCTCGCCGAAATCGGCGAACTGGAAGCCGCCGGGCTGGACGTGCGCTCGCGCCTGCAGATCTCCGCCGCCTGCCCGCTGATCCTGCCGTACCACGTGGCGCTGGACCAGGCCCGCGAGGCCCGCAAGGGCGAGGGCAAGATCGGCACCACGGGCCGCGGCATCGGCCCCGCCTACGAGGACAAGGTCGCGCGCCGCGCCCTGCGCGTCCAGGACCTGTACGATCCGGTCGTGTTCGACGAAAAGCTCGCCGAAGTCCTGGACTACCACAATTTCGTGCTGACCCAATACCTGGGCGCCAAGCCGGTGGACGCCGCCCAGGTGCGCGACCTCGTCATGGCCCTGGCCCCGCAGCTCGAGCCCATGGTGGCCGACGTCTCCAGCAACCTGCACATCGCGCGCCGCGCCGGGCACAACCTGCTCTTCGAAGGCGCCCAGGGCACGCTGCTGGACATCGACCACGGCACCTATCCCTTCGTCACCAGCAGCAACTGCGTGGCGGGCGCCGCGGCGGCCGGCTCGGGCGTCGGCCCCCAGGCCCTGGACTACGTCCTGGGCATCGCCAAGGCCTACACCACGCGCGTCGGCTCGGGCCCGTTCCCGACCGAACTGCTGGACGACACCGGCCTGCGCCTGGCCACGGTGGGCAAGGAATTCGGCTCGGTCACGGGGCGTCCGCGCCGCTGCGGCTGGTTCGATGGCGCGGCCATGAAACGCTCGGTCATGATCAACGGCCTGACGGGCCTGTGCATCACCAAGCTGGACGTGCTCGACGGCGTCGAACAGCTCAAGATCGGCGTGGGCTACCGCTACAAGGGCAAGTTCCTGGACGTGCTGCCCTACGGCGCCCATGCCGCCGCCGAAGCCGAACCCGTGCTCGAGGAAATGGCCGGCTGGTCGGAATCCACGGTGGGCATCACCGAATACGACAAGCTGCCGGTCAACGCGCGCCGCTACCTGGAACGCATCGCCGAAGTCTGCGACGTGCCGATCGACATGGTCTCGACCGGCCCCGACCGGCTGGAAACCATCGTCCTGCGCCATCCGCTGCAGGGCTGACGCGCCGGAAAAACCGAAACCGCAAGCCCGCTTGCGGTTTTTTCATTCGCATCACTTTTTACACGAACGGGGAAAACACCGATGAGCATGCCACCGAGCACCGAACGCGACCTCTGGGTCAGCTGGGAACAGTATCACGGCCTGATCGAACGCCTGGCGCTGCAAGTCCATGAGTCGGGCTGGGCCTTCGACAAGATCCTCTGTCTGGCGCGCGGCGGGGTGCGGGTGGGCGACGTGCTGTCGCGCATCTTCGACCTGCCGCTGGGCATCCTGGCGACCAGCAGCTACCGCGAGGCGGCGGGCACGGTCCAGGGCCAGCTCGACATCGCCCAGTTCATCACGATCACGCGCGGCACGCTGGACGGCCGGGTGCTGCTGGTGGACGACATGGTGGACACCGGCCTGACCTTCACCCGGGTGCGCGACCACCTGATCAAGCAGTTCCCCGGCATCACCGAACTGCGCACGGCGGTGCTGTGGGTCAAGGGCCATTCCCAGGTGCAGCCCGACTACCACGTCGAGCACCTGCCGACCAACCCCTGGATCCATCAGCCCTTCGAGGACTACGACAGCCTGCGGCCGCACCAGCTGGAATCCTGGATCCGCAAGGGCGTGCGCACGGCGTACCCGGACGCGAAGTGATCCCGGCGGGGCCGGCCGCGCGCCGGCCCCGGAAAACGTGGCTGTGGCTCTGGATTCATGATAGAATCTTTCGTCTAACCAGGAATTTTCCTTTAACTTCACCGTGGACGCACCGGAATCGAATTTCCGACGCCCATGAACCTACAGGCTTTCAAGGATTTACATGCCGATTGTCCGCCTCAAAGAAAACGAGCCCTTCGAGGCCGCCCTGCGGCGCTTCAAGCGCACCATCGAAAAGACCGGTCTCCTGACCGAGCTGCGTTCGCGCGAGTTTTACGAAAAGCCCACGGCCGAGCGCAAGCGCAAGCGCGCCGCCGCCGTCAAGCGCCACTACAAGCGCATCCGCAGCCAACAACTGCCGCCGCGACTCTATTGATTGATTCCTGATTCCTTCATTCAGGAACTGCTCGCGCGCGTCGATATCGTCGACGTCGTCGGCCGGTACGTCAAGCTGCGCAAAGGGGGCGCAAACCTGCTGGGTTTGTGCCCTTTTCACAATGAAAAGACGCCGTCGTTCACCGTCAGCCCGACCAAGCAGTTCTATCATTGCTTCGGCTGCGGCGCCCACGGCACCGCGCTGCGGTTCCTGACCGAGCATACCGGGGCCCCGTTCCCGGAGGCCGTGCGCAGCCTCGCGGCCAGCGTCGGCATGACGGTGCCGGAAGAACCCCGCAGCCCCCGCCAGCGCGCCGCCGACCGCGAGCGCCGCGAGGAAGGCTCGCGCCAGCACCGCATCCTGGACCAGGCCCAGGCGCATTACCGCGCCGCCCTGAAACAGGCGCCGGAAGCCATCGAATACCTGAAGCGCCGGGGCCTGAGCGGCGAGATCGCCGCCCGTTTCGGCCTGGGCTGGGCCGGCCGCGACCGGCGCGGGCTGGCGGCGGTCTTCGCGCACTACGAGGATCCCGCCCTGCTGGAATCGGGGCTGGTGATCGAATCCGAGGACGGCAGGCGCCACGACCGGTTCCGCGGCCGGGTCATGTTCCCGATCCACAACCAGCGCGGCCAGTTGATCGGCTTCGGCGGCCGGCTGATCGAGCCGGGCGAGCCCAAGTACCTGAACTCCCCGGAGACCAGCCTGTTCTCCAAGGGCAACGAGCTCTACGGGCTGCACGAGGCGCGCGCCGGCATCCGCGCCGAGGGCTGCGTGCTGGTGGTCGAAGGCTACATGGATGTGGTGGCCCTGGCCCAGTACGGCCTGAACAACGCCGTGGCGACACTGGGCACGTCCACCACGCCGGAACACCTGCGCAAGCTGCGCCGCGCCAGCGACCGCATCGTCTTCAGCTTCGACGGCGACGGCGCCGGGCGCAAGGCCGCCTGGCGGGCCCTGCAGGCCTGCCTGCCCTGGGTGGCCGAAGACATTTCCATGCGCTTCCTGTTCCTGCCGGAAGGCCACGATCCGGATTCCTACGTGCGGGCCCACGGCGTCCAGGCCCTGCGCGCCTACCTGGACGAGGCCATGCCCCTGTCGCGCTTCATGCTCGACGAACTGGCCTCGCGCCACGACCTGGGCGAGGCCGAGGGCCGGGCCGCCTGCGTGCACGAGGCCCGGCCGCTGTTCGCGCAGATGCCCGAGGGCGGGTTCCGCCTGCAGCTGGAGCGCGAATTCGCCCAGCGGGTCCGCCTGACGCCGGATGAGCTGGCGCAGCTGCTGGCCGCCGCGGGACCGGCGCCCGGCGGCCCGGGGCAAGCGGCGGGACCGGGCCGGCCGGCCGGGCAGGGCGGCGCGGCGGGGCCCGGCATGGGCGCTTCCGCGCGGTTTTCCCGCCCGGAGGGCGGGTACGCGCCGGAGCCGGAAGGCGACCCGTGGCCGGGCGGCGACTACCCGGGCGCGGGCATGGAGCCGGATTTCCCGCCGCCCTGGCAGGACGCCGCGCCGCCGCAGGCGCCGCGCGGTCCCGGCCGCGCGCCGCGCCGGGGCGGCGGGTCGCGCCAGGTCACGCCCATGGCGCGGCGGCTGCTGCGGCTGCTGCTGGCGCATCCCTCGCTGGTTTCGGGGCTGGGGGACCAGCAGCTTGAATTGCTGGCCCACCATCCCCATCTGGGTCTTGTCAGGCAGTTGATCGGCCTGGCCAGCACCTGCGGCGCCGCGCATGCGGGGGCGCTGCTGCAGGCGGCCGATCCCGAATCGGACCTCGCGCGGGCGATCCAGGACCTGTCCACCGAACTGATGGCCCAGGACCTGCCCGATCCGCAGGCCGAATGGGACGATGCCCTGCGGCTCATCGAGCGCCAGACGGTGCAGGAACAGTGCGACCGGCTGATCGAGTCCGGGCTGGCGACGGCGGAAGACCGGCGCCGCTACCAGGAGCTCAGCCGCCGGCTGGCCCGGCTCAAGGCCAGCGCGGGGTGATTCTTCCTCGCAAGTGCAGTAAACTATATGGTTTTCAATAAGTTGTCGCGTATCGTGGTACAACCCGCGGTGCCTCCCTACGGAACCCACACATGACCCAAGGAACTGGCAAGGCCTCCACGGCCGCCAAAAAAACGACTGCCAAGAAAACCCGGGCGGCGGGCGTCGCGCCCGAAGCCGAGGTGAAGTCGGCCAGGGAGGCTGCGGTGCCGGAAGCCACCGCGGCGAAGAAGACCACCCGCAAGGCGGCCGCCGAGAAAGCGCCGGCTGACAAGCCCGCGACCGCCAAGAAGGCCGCCGCGGACAAGCCGCGCGCCGCCAAGGCCGTGCCCTCTGGGCGCAAGCCCGGCCGTCCGGCCAAGAACGCCGGCAACGACGGCGGCGACTACGTGGACGACGACGTCGAGGACGGCGAGGTCATCCCCGACCTCAAGCCGCTGCCCAAGCGCGGCGGCAAGCGCGCCAAGGGCGAAAAGGACAGCCCGTCGCGCAGCCAGATGACGCCCGAGGAACAGGAAGCCCGGCGCAACCGCCTGAAGATCCTGATCAAGCTCGGCAAGGACCGCGGCTACCTGACCTACGGCGAGATCAACGACCACCTGCCCGACGACCTGGTCGACGCCGAGGCCATCGACGGCATCATCAGCACCTTCAGCGACATGGGGATCTCGGTCTACGACCAGGCCCCGGACGCCGAAACCCTGCTGATGAGCGACAACGTGCCCACGGCCGCCAGCGACGACGACGTCGAGGACGAGGCCGAGGCCGCCCTGACCACCGTGGACTCGGACTTCGGCCGCACCACCGACCCGGTGCGCATGTACATGCGCGAAATGGGCACGGTCGAACTCCTCACCCGCGAAGGCGAAATCGAGATCGCCAAGCGCATCGAGGACGGCCTCAAGCACATGGTCATGGCCATCGCCGCCTGCCCGACCACGGTCAACGAGATCCTGGAACACGTGCGCCGCGTGCGCGACGGCTCGGCCCAGATCGACGAGGTCGTGGACGGCCTGGTCGACGAGGAAGGCGAGGACTACGCCGGTTCGGGCGTGGCCTCGGACGAGGACGACGGCCCGGCCGGCGGCATGAGCAGCAAGCAGCTGGAATACCTGCGCACCAAGGCCCTGAAAATCTTCGACGAGGTCGAGACCTGGTTCGACAAGATGCGCGTGGCCTTCGAATCCGAAGGCTACCGTTCCACAGCCTACATCCAGGCGCGCGAGGCCATCCACGGCCAGTTGATGGGCGTGCGCTTCACCGCGAAAATGGTCGAACGCCTGGCCGACGCCCTGCGCGCCCAGGTCGCGGAAGTCCGCGCCCAGGAACGCGCCGCCATGTCGATCTGCGTGACCCGCGCCGGCATGCCGCGCAACCACTTCATCAAGGCCTTCCCCGGCAACGAGACCAATCTGGGCTGGGTGGACGAGGAAGTCGCGGCCGGCCACGACTATTCCGAGACCCTGGCGCGCCACGCCCCGGCGATCCAGGAAGTCCAGCAGAAGCTGATCGAGCTGCAGCGCAACGTGGTGCTGCCCCTGAAGGACCTGAAGGACGTCAACAAGCGCATGGCCACCGGCGAGGCCAAGGCCCGCAAGGCCAAGCGCGAAATGACCGAGGCCAACCTGCGCCTGGTGATTTCCATCGCCAAGAAATACACCAACCGCGGCCTGCAGTTCCTGGACCTGATCCAGGAAGGCAACATCGGCCTGATGAAGGCCGTGGACAAGTTCGAATACCGGCGCGGCTACAAGTTCTCCACCTACGCCACGTGGTGGATCCGCCAGGCCATCACCCGTTCGATCGCCGATCAGGCGCGCACCATCCGCATCCCGGTGCACATGATTGAAACGATCAACAAGATGAACCGGATCAACCGCCAGATCCTGCAGGAAACCGGCGCCGAACCGGATCCCGCGACGCTGGCGCAGAAAATGGACATGCCGGAAGACAAGGTCCGCAAGATCCTGAAGATCGCCAAGGAACCGATCTCGATGGAAACCCCCATCGGCGACGACGACGATTCCCACCTGGGCGACTTCATCGAGGACACGGGCACGGTGTCGCCGTCGGATTCGGCGCTGCACGGCTCCATGCGCGACGTCGTCAAGGAAGTCCTGGATTCGCTCACCCCGCGCGAGGCCAAGGTCCTGCGCATGCGCTTCGGCATCGAGATGAGCACCGACCAGACGCTGGAAGAGGTCGGCAAGCAGTTCGACGTGACCCGCGAGCGCATCCGCCAGATCGAGGCCAAGGCCCTGCGCAAGCTGCGCCACCCCAGCCGCGCGGACAAGCTGAAGTCCTTCCTCGAAGGGCAGTGATCTCCTTCGCCGGATGAAACGGGCCGCCTTCGGGCGGCCCGTTTCGTTTCACGGTTCCGGTTTCATTTCAGCTTGCGGTACAGCGTGCTTCGGTGGATGCCCAGGCGGCGCGCCGCGCGGCTGACGTTGCCCTGGGAGGCGCGCAGGGCCTGTTCGATGGCCTGGCGCTCCAGCGTGCGCAGGCCGGGGCCGTCGTCCGCTTGAAGCGCCGGGGAAGGGGCGGGCGCCGCCATGGCGGCGGCGATCGGCCCGCGCCCGTCGCGGCCGGCGGCCGCGGGGCCCGGCGGCGCGACGTCCCCGGGCAGGCCGCCGGCCGCGACGGGCGCGGGCCCGGGATGCTGGCAGCGCAGCCGGCGCAGCACGCTGAACAGTTCCCGGTAGTTGCCCGGCCAGTCGTGGCGGGCCAGGGCGGCCAGCGCGTCCCCGGCCAGGCGGCCCCCCAGCGCCCGGTAGGCGTCCTCGACGAAGGCCGCCAGGTCGGGCCGTTCGCGCAGCGGCGGCAGGTGCAGCGGCATGTCCTGCAGCCGGTAGTACAGGTCGGCGCGGAACCGGCCCTGGGCCACCAGCGTCTTCAGGTCCTGGTGGCTGGCGCTGACCAGGCCGAATTCCAGGGGCACGCGCTTCTCGGATCCCAGGGGCTGGACCTCGCGTTCCTGCAGGACCCGCAGCAGCCGGGTCTGCAGCGCCAGCGGCATGTCGCCGATCTCGTCCAGGAACAGCACGCCGCCCTGCGCCTGCCGCAGCAGGCCGCGCGCGCCTTCGCGCCGCGCGCCGGTGAAGGCGCCGGGCTCGTAGCCGAAGAGCTCGGACTCGACCAGGTGTTCGGGCAGGGCCGCGCAGTTGATGGCGACGAAAGGGCCGCCGCGCCAGGCGCTGCGCGCATGGATGTGGCGCGCCAGGACCTCCTTGCCCGTGCCGGTCTCGCCGCACAGCAGCACGGCCAGGCCCGAGTCCAGGGCGCGCACGGCCTGGTCCAGCAGGGGGCTGCTGACGACGTCGGGTTCGGGCAGTGGACGCGCCGCCGGGCGGGCGTCGGCTCGGGGCGCGGGTTTCGGCGCTTGCGGGACGGGGATGGGGCGCGCCGGCGCGCGCGGCGGCGCGATCAGCCGGCCGGTCAGGGGCTGGCCGTCGTGGCGGTGCAGCGGCGCGTCCCGGGCGTGCAGCGGTCCGTCGATCCATTGCGCGCAGGGCGTGCCGATGAGTCGGCCCCAGTCCGCGTCCAGCGCCTGGAGGGCGGCCTCGTTGGCGCCGGCGATGCGGGCGTCGTCGTCCAGCAGCAGGAGGGCGTGGCCGTCGTCCTCCGGCCCCCGGCCGAGGCGGAAGTCCAGCCTGCGCAGCGGGCTCTCGCCCAGGATCTGGTCGGCGATGCCCCGCGCCATGCGCTGCACCAGGGCCAGCACGTAGTCGCGCATGTCGTCGGCCGGGCCGGACAGGTCCAGGATGCCGAGGATCTCGCCCGTGGCCGAGAAGATGGGCGCGGCATGGCAGCTGAGGATGCTGTTGCAGGCCAGGAAATGCTCCGCGCCGTGGATGCGCACGGCGCGGCCGTCGTGCAGGGCCGTGCCGATGGCGTTGGTGCCGCGCAGGGGCTCGGCCCAGCTGACGCCGGGCTGCAGCGCCACGCGGCGCGCCTTGTCCTGGAAGCTGTGGCTGCCGCGTTCGTGCAGGATCAGGCCGCTGGCGTCGGCCAGCAGCACGACGCTGTGCGCCGAGTCCGCCAGCGCGCCCAGCGCGCCGAGGCTGGGTTCGGCCAGGCGCAGCAGGTGCCGGTGGGCCTCGCGGCGCAGGTCCAGGTCGGCGCGGGGCAGGGGATTGGGGTCGGCCAGCAGGGCGGGGTCCAGGTCGGCGCAGCGCGCCCAGGACTGGTGGACGCGCGTCGCCGCCTGCGGGCGGGCGCCCGGCGCCAGGTGGATCGTGGGCGGTGTCTGCATGGAGTCCTCCCGGGGGTGTCGCGGACGCTGTCGCGGTCCGCGGCAAAGGCTGTCGCCGTTTGCGGCGGCAGTTGTCGCAAAATGCGACAAGCCCATGTTTTAAAAGGCGATTCGGATCCAGTATGCCACCGTCTCCCGGTCTTTGAAAGCGCCGGGCGGGGAACCGCCCGGGGCCGGCCGGGACGGCCTCTCCCCGGCGTTCCCGCGGCCCCGCCGCCGGTGTTCCCGGCGCCCTCGGCGCAGGCTGGCATGGTCCTTGCTTGGATGAGGGAGAGCCCCGCCGCGCGTCGCGGCGGCGCGCCCGGACCCCGCCCGCCCGGGGTCCGGACCACCTACCGAGGAGACAGACATGGACATGACCGACCTGAAGCACTTTGGCATCGATATCGGCTTTCCCTACAAGAAACACTACGAGAACTACATCGGCGGGCGCTGGGTGGCGCCGGCCGCGGGGCGGTACTTCGACAACCTGTCGCCGATCACCGGGCAGGTGTTCTGCGAGGTCCCGCGCTCGGACGCCGCCGACGTCGAGGCCGCGCTGGACGCCGCCCACGCGGCGCGCAAGGCCTGGGGCGAAACGTCGGTGGCCGAGCGCGCCGGCGTCCTGCTGCGCATCGCCGACCGCATGGAGCAGAACCTGCGCCTGCTGGCGGTGGCCGAGACCATCGACAACGGCAAGCCGCTGCGCGAGACCATGGCGGCGGACTTGCCGCTGGCCATCGACCACCTGCGCTATTTCGCCGGATGCATCCGCGCCCAGGAGGGCGGGATCTCCGAAATCGACAAGACCACGGTGGCCTACCATTTCCACGAGCCCATGGGCGTCGTGGGGCAGATCATCCCCTGGAACTTCCCCCTGCTGATGGCCGCCTGGAAGCTCGGGCCGGCCCTGGCGGCGGGCAACTGCGTGGTGCTCAAGCCCGCCGAGCAGACCCCGGCCTCGATCCTGGTGCTGATGGAACTGGTCGGCGACCTGCTGCCGCCGGGCGTGCTGAACATCGTCAACGGCTTCGGCAAGGAAGCCGGCGCGGCGCTGGCCTCCAGCAAGCGCATCGCCAAGATCGCCTTCACCGGCTCGACGCCCACCGGCAGGCACATCCTGCACGCGGCCGCCGACAACCTGATCCCCAGCACGGTGGAACTGGGTGGCAAGAGCCCGAACATCTTCTTCGCCAACGTGATGGACCAGGACGACGCCTTCTTCGACAAGGCGCTGGAAGGCCTGAGCATGTTCGCCCTGAACCAGGGCGAGGTCTGCACCTGCCCCTCGCGCATCCTGATCCAGGAATCGATCTACGAGCGCTTCATCGAACGCGCCATCAAGCGGGTCGAATCCATGAAGACCGGCCATCCCCTGGACGCGTCCACCATGCTGGGCGCCCAGGTGTCCAAGGCGCAGATGGACAAGATCCTGGGCTACATCGACATCGGCCGCGAGGAGGGCGCCCGCTGCCTGACGGGCGGGGCGCGCAACGCGCCCGGCGCGGGCCTGGACGAGGGCTTCTACGTCAAGCCGACGCTGCTGTTCGGCGAGAACGACATGCGCGTCTTCCAGGAGGAAATCTTCGGCCCGGTGGCCTCGGTCATGACCTTCAAGGACGAGGACGAGGCCGTCGCCATCGCCAACGACACCGACTATGGCCTGGGGGCCGGGGTGTGGACGCGCGACGGCTCGCAGGCCTACCGCGTCGGGCGCCAGATCCAGGCCGGCCGGGTCTGGACCAACTGCTACCACCTGTACCCGGCGCACGCGGCCTTCGGCGGCTACAAGCAGTCCGGCATCGGCCGCGAGACCCACAAGATGGCGCTGAACGCCTACCAGCAGACGAAGTGCCTGCTGGTCAGCTACAGCCCGGACGCGCTCGGGTTCTTCTGACGCGGACATGACGCCGGCCCGATGGCCGGCGTTTTTCATTCCGGCTCTGAAAAGACGGCGCTCCGCCGGAGCGCCGGGGGAGCCGTTCATCTGAAAAAAGGAGGTGTGATCGATGGAAACCACCATGAAAGCCGCCGTCGTGCGCGAATTCGGCAAGCCGCTGGTCATCGAGGAAGTGGCCGTGCCCCGGCCCGGTCCCGGCCAGATCCTGGTCCGGATCGAGGCGTCGGGCGTTTGCCATACCGACCTGCACGCCGCGCATGGCGACTGGCCGGTCAAGCCCGAGCCGCCCTTCATCCCGGGCCACGAAGGCGTGGGATACGTGGTCGGCCTGGGAGCGGGCGTGCGCCACGTCAAGGAGGGCGACCGCGTCGGGATTCCCTGGCTGTATTCGGCCTGCGGGCATTGCGCCCATTGCCTGGGCGGCTGGGAAACCCTGTGCGAAAGCCAGCGGAACACCGGCTATTCGGTCAACGGCGGTTTTGCGCGCTACACCGTGGCCGAGGCCGACTATGTCGGCCGCCTGCCCGATGAGGTCGGCTTCGTCGAGATCGCGCCGGTCCTGTGCGCGGGCGTCACCGTCTACAAGGGCCTGAAGGTCACCGACACCAAGCCGGGCGACTGGGTGGTGATCTCCGGGATCGGCGGATTGGGCCACATGGCGGTCCAGTACGCCCGGGCGATGGGCCTGAACGTCGCGGCCGTGGACATCGACGACGGCAAGCTCGCGCTGGCGCGCCGGCTGGGCGCGGAAGTGACGGTGAACGCCAGGGAAACCGATCCCGCGGCGTACCTGCGGCGCGAGATCGGCGGCGCCCACGGCGTGCTGGTGACCGCCGTGTCCCCCAAGGCGTTCGAGCAGGCGCTGGGCATGGCGCGGCGGGGCGGCACGATCGCCCTGAACGGCCTGCCGCCGGGGGACTTCCCCCTGCCGATCTTCGACATGGTGCTCAACGGCATCACGGTGCGCGGCTCCATCGTGGGGACCCGCCTGGACCTGCAGGAGGCCCTGGATTTCGCCGGCGCCGGGAAGGTCGCGGCCACCGTCTCCACCGAAAGGCTGGAGCACGTCAACGAGGTCTTCGACCGCATGCTGCAGGGCCGGATCGACGGCCGCGTCGTGCTTGACATGGCGGCGTGATTGCGCGATCCGGCCCGGATCGTGTCCCCGGCCATGGCCGGGATGCCGCCCCTGGGGATGCGGTCCCCGGGGGCGGCGGCGCTCAGGCGGCCTGGGCCTGGCCCCCGGTCTCGGCGAGGCCGATCGGCTGGGCATGGGCGTTCGTATCCAGCGGCGCCTCGCCCGAGGACAGGGCCTCGTCCAGGCGGCGCTTGTCCAGCTCGCCCTCCCAGCGGGCCACCACCACGGTGGCGGTGGCGTTGCCCACCAGGTTGGTCAGGGCGCGGCATTCCGACATGAACCGGTCCACGCCCAGGATCAGGGCCATGCCGGCCACCGGCACCGAGGGGATGACCGACAGCGTGGCCGCCAGCGTGATGAAGCCGGCGCCGGTGACGCCGGCCGCGCCCTTGGAACTGAGCATGGCGACCAGCAACAGCAGGATCTGGTCGCCCAGGCTCAGGGGGATGTCGCAGGCCTGGGCGATGAACAGGGCCGCCATGGTCATGTAGATGTTGGTGCCGTCCAGGTTGAAGGAATAGCCCGTGGGGATCACCAGGCCCACGACCGACTTCGAGCAGCCGGCGCCTTCCATCTTCCGCATCAGGGTGGGCAGGGCGGCTTCCGAGGAACTGGTGCCCAGCACCAGCAGCAGTTCCTCACGGATGTAGCGCACCAGCTTCAGGATCGAGAAGCCGTTGTAGCGGGCCACCGCGCCCAGGACGACCAGCACGAACAGCACGGCCGTGGCGTAGAACGTGCCCACCAGCATCGCCAGGTTCAGCACCGAGCCGATGCCGTACTTGCCGATGGTGAAGGCCATGGCGCCGAAGGCCCCGATCGGCGCGGCCTTCATCAGGATCTCCACGATCTTGAAGACCGGGCCGGCCAGGGCGGTCAGCAGGTCCAGCACCGGCTTGGCGCGTTCGCCGATGATGGCCAGGGCGATGCCGAACAGCACGGCGATGAACAGGACCTGGAGGATGTCGCCGCCGACGAAGGGGCTGAACATCGTCGTCGGGATGATGTTCATCAGGAAGCCGCTGATGGTGGAGGCGTGCGCCTTGGTCACGTAGGAGGCGACGGCGCCCTGGTCCAGGGTCGCCGGGTCGATGTGCATGCCGGCGCCGGGCTGCACGACGTGGCTGACGATCATGCCGATGACCAGGGCCAGCGTCGAGAAGGTCAGAAAGTACAGCATGGCCTTGCCCGTGACGCGGCCGACCTTCTTCAGGTCGCTCATGGCGGCGATGCCGGTCGCCACGGTCAGGAAGATCACCGGGGCGATGATCATCTTGACGAGCTTGATGAAGCCGTCGCCCAGGGGTTTCATGGCCTCGCCCAGATCGGGCGCGTAGTGGCCGAGCAGGATGCCGACGGCGATCGCGAACAGGACCTGGACGTAGAGGATCCGGTAGAACGGGAGCTTGCGCGCGGGGGCGGCGTGGGTCGGGATGTCGAGCATGGTCTGTGTCTCCAGACAGGGCCGGGCGGGACGAGTCCGCCTCGTCGGCGCCGGCATTTTCTTCAAGGGAGGCGGCGCCTGTCGCCAGGCCCGTCCGGGAAGAACAAAGCAATCCTCGTGCCAGTTTTTTCCAGGCCCTGGTTCGCGCCGTGCATCCATTTGATTCATATGTGGTTTTTGTTGCTTTCAGGACGCTGGGCGGCGGCCGGGCGGCTGCCGCCGGCAGACGAACTGGCGGAATTCCGCACACCTGTGCAGTAGAATGTCCGAAATTCCGCCACGTCGAACATGCGCCCTCTCCCTTCATCCGCCGAACCGCGCCGTCCGTCCGCCTGGGTGGCGCGCTGGCTGCTGGCGATCGCGGGCGTCGCCCTGCTGGCGGGTGCGCTCTGGGGGGCCGGCGCCTGGGCGCGGGACCGCGCGCTGCGGGACCTGGAGGCGCAGGCCCGCGTGTCGGCGCAGCTGAGCCTGACCGCGCTGGGCCACAAGCTCGACAAGTTCCGCGCCATTCCGCGCGTGCTGGCGCAGGACACGGCCCTGGAGGCCGTGCTGGAATCCCCCACGCCGGCCGCGCTGGATGGCCTGAGCCGCCGGCTGGAGGCGCTGGGCCGGGAACTGGGGCCTTCCGTCCTCTACGTGCTGGACGCGTCCGGCTGGACGGTGTCGTCGAGCAACTGGCGCGAGCCGGACTCCTTCGTGGGCCACGACTACCGCTTCCGGCCGTATTTCAGGGACGCCATGAGCGCCCGGGACGCCGCCCATTTCGCCCTCGGGGTGGTGAGCCACGAGGCGGGCCTGTACCTGTCGCGCCGGATCGACGGGGAGCGGGGGCCGCTGGGCGTGGTCGTGCTCAAGATCGGTTTCCGGGACCTGGAGTCCGCCTGGGCCCGCAGCGGCATGCCGCAGTTCGTCACCGACGGCCGCCAGGTGGTGCTGCTGGGCTATCCGGAGGGCTGGCATTACCGGGTGGCGCGGCCGATGTCGCCGGTCGAGGCCGTCCAGGTCCGGGCCAGCCTGCAGTTCGGCGCGGCGCCCCTGGATCCGCTGCCCCTCGAGCCTTCCCTGGTGGACGAGGACCTGTCCCCGGCGCCCCTGCTGCGCCTGACGCGCGCGGCGGCCGGCCTGGACAAGGGCGCGCGCGTCCTGCACGTCGAGCTGCCGGTGGCGCGCATGGACGGCTGGCGCCTGCACCTGCTCAAGCCCGTGTCGGCCGACCTGGCCCGCGCCGCGCTGGCGGCCCAGGCGCTGACCCTGCTGGCCCTGTCCGCCGTGGGCATGGCGGGGTGGTGGGCCGCGCAGCGGCGGCGGCGGGCCAGGGCGCTGCGGGCCGCGCGGGACGCGCTCGAGGCCGAGGTCCGCGCGCGCACCGGCGAGCTGCGGCTCGCCAACGAGCGGCTGCGCGCCGAGATGGACGAACGTCGCCGGACCGAGGCGCGCCTGCACGAGATGCAGGACGAACTGGTCCAGGCGAACAAGCTGTCGCTGCTGGGGCAGGTCGCCGCGGGCGTGGCGCACGAGATCAATCAGCCCGTCGGGGCGATCCGGACCTACGCCGACAACGCCGGCGAGTTCCTGCGGCGCGGCCAGGCCGACCGCGCGCGCGAGAACCTGTCGACCATCGCCCGCCTGACCGAACGGATCGGCGGCATCACGCAGGAACTGCGGGCCTTCTCGCGCAAGCGGGCGGCGTGCGTCGAATCCGTCGAGCTCGACGCGGCCCTGGACGGCGCGCTGATGCTGGCCGGACCGCGCCTGGGCCGGCAGGGCGTGCGCCTGGAGGACGGGCGCGCCGGGCGGCCGTCGCCCCGGGTGCGGGCGGACGCCATGCGCCTGGAGCAGGTCTTCGTCAACCTGCTGCACAACGCGCTGGAGGCCCTCGCGGACACCGCGCGGCCCCGCATCCGCCTGAGCGTCGAGCGCGGCGGCGGGCGGGTCCGGGTGCGGATCGAGGACAACGGGCCGGGCATCGACCCGGCGGCGCGCGAGCGCCTGTTCACCCCCTTCTTCACCACCCGGGCGCAGGGGGTGGGGCTGGGCCTGGTGATCTCGCGCGACATCCTGGCCGAGTTCGGCGGGACGCTGGCGGCGCTCGAGGTCGCGGCGGGCGCGGTGTTCGAGGTGACGCTGGAATCGATGGAGGAGACGGAATGAGTCCGATGGAAGTGCTGTTCGTGGACGACGACGAGGACGTGCGCGACGCCAACGCGCAGGCGCTCGATCTCCAGGGCGTTTCCGTGCGGGCCTGCGCGAGCGCGCACGAGGCGCTGGACATCCTGACGGACGCCTTCTCCGGCGTCCTGGTCACGGACGTGCGCATGGCCGACATGGACGGCCTGACGCTGTTCCGCCACGTGCGGCGCCTGGACCCCGAGATTCCCGTGATCCTCATCACCGGCCACGGAGACATCGAAATGGCGGTGGGCGCCATGCGCGAGGGCGCCTACGATTTCCTGTCCAAGCCCTATGCGCCCGAGCGGCTGCTGGCCGCCATCCGCCACGGCACCGCGCAGCGGCGGCTGGTCCTGGAGAACCGCCGGCTGCGGGCGCAGGCCTCGGGGCCCGGGGATGCCGCCGAATCGCTGCTGATCGGCAACGCGCCCGCCATCGTCCGGATCCGCGAACTCCTGCGGCACGTGGCCGACGCCGACGTGGACGTGCTGGTGCGCGGCGAGACCGGCAGCGGCAAGGAAGTCGTGGCCCAGGTCCTGCACCGGCTCAGCCGGCGGCGGGACGCGCCCTTCGTCGCCATCAACTGCGGCGCGCTGCCCGAGTCCGTCATCGAGAGCGAGCTGTTCGGCCACGAGGCGGGCGCCTTCACCGGCGCGCAGAAGCGCCGCGTGGGCCGCATCGAGCATGCCGACGGCGGTACCCTGTTCCTCGACGAGATCGAGAGCATGTCGCCGGCGATGCAGGTGCGGCTGCTGCGGGTGCTGGAAACGCGCCAGGTCGCGCCGCTGGGCACCAACGAGCAGCGGACCGTGGACCTGCGGGTGATCGCCGCCACCAAGGCCGACCTGGGCGACCCGGCCATGCGCGCGCGGTTCCGCGAGGACCTGTACTACCGCCTCAATGTCGTGACGGTGAACATCCCGCCGCTGCGCGAGCGCCGCGAGGACGTTCCGGTGCTGTTCGCCCATTTCGCGGGCCTGGCCGCCCGCCGCTTCGGCTGCGCGGTGCCGCCGGCGGACCCCGCGCTGTGGCGCCACCTGATGAGCCACGACTGGCCCGGCAACGTGCGCGAACTGGCGCACTTCGCGGACCGCTGCGTGCTGGGCGTGCAGCAGGCGGCGGGGGACCTTGCCGGGGGGCCGGCGCCGGACGCCGGCAGCCTGCCCGAGCGCGTCGAGCGCTACGAGGCCGGACTGATCCGCGAGGCCCTGGCCGCGCATGGGGGCGAGATCCGGGGCACGCTCGAAACGCTGGGGCTGCCGCGCAAGACGCTCTACGACAAGCTGCGCCGCTACGGGATCGACCGGCAGGCCTACGCGCGCGGCGATGCCCGCGAGGCGTCCGCCGCGATCGAGGCCGAACCCGAGCCCTGATCCCAGGCGCGCTGGCGGAACGTGCGTGGCGATTCACCGGCCGCCTTGCGGAAGAACCGCGTGAAATGCGCGGGCTCGGAGAATCCCAGGGCATCCGAGATCTCGCCGATGGTCATGGACGTGTAGACCAGGCTGCGCCCGGCCTCCAGCGCCAGCCGCTCGTGGATCAGCTGCAGCGGGGACTTGCCGGCGTGGGCGCGGGTGATCACGTTCAGGTGGGCGGCGGTCATGCCCATCCGGTCCGCGTACCAGGCCACGTCGTGGTGCGCGGCGTACGAAGCCTCCAGCAGTTCGCCGAAGCGGGTGTGGTGCTCCAGGCCCCGGGCGCGGGGCGGCCCGTCGGGTTCCGCGCCCGGGCGGCGGCTGCGCAGCCGCGCGTAGATCAGCGTCAGCCAGGCCTCGATCCGGGCGTCGCGGAAATCGTCCTGGGACAGGTACTGGGCGTTCAGGTGCGCGAAGGCGTCGCGCAGGCCCGTGCCGCCACCGCGCTCGAGCGCGTGGATGACCGGCTGCGCGGGCAGGGCGGCCCGCGGCCCCAGCAGCTGGACCAGACGCGCGAGCAGGGGATAGGCGATCGTCACGACGTGGCCGGCGCAGTCCTCGTCGAACTCGAACCCGTGCACGAAGGCTTGCGGCACCTCGACGATCGCCGGGCCGGCGACGGGATGGCGCGCCTCGTCCAGGCAGACGATGGCCCGCCCCCGGTGCAGGTGGAGGATCTGGTAGAGGCCCGAGTGGCGGTGCGGGCGGATATGCCAATTGTGCAATCGGCTGCGCGAGGCGATGGTCTCGCAGTGCACCCGTTCCGCCCGGGACCATTCCTCCTGCCCACCGTAGAGCTTGAAGATCGGTGCGTGGTCGAAATATTCCATTTTGGCAAGTTTAATCCTCAAAAGTCCATTCAAAAAGAGGCCGGGATGGCGCACCATCTGTTCCGTGCCTGGAACCCGGGAAAGCGCGGGATCCGACCCGGGCCGCCGGTTCGACGCCCGCCTGGCCGCCAGGGGGCGCGAAGATCGAGAACAGAGGAGAGAGAACATGAACATGAAGACACGAGTCGCCATCATCGGCGCGGGCCCCTCGGGGCTGCTGCTGGGCCAGCTGCTGCATCGCTGCGGCATCGACAATGTGATCCTGGAGCGCCACACGCCCGAGTACGTGCTGGGCCGCATCCGCGCCGGGGTGCTGGAATACGGCTTCGTCGACCTGATGCGCGAGGCCGGCGTGTCCGAGCGCATGGACCGCGAGGGCCTGGTGCACGACGGCTTCACCCTGGCCTTCCAGGGGCGGCGCGAGCACGTCGACATGAAGGGGCTGACCGGACAATCGGTGCTGGTCTACGGCCAGACGGAAGTCACGCGCGACCTGATGGACGCCCGCAAGGCGAGCGGCGCGCCCATCTACTACGAGGCCGAGGACGTCCAGCTGCACGATTTCCTGGACGGCAAGCCGCGCGTCACCTTCACCCACCAGGGCCAGAAAAAGACGCTGGAATGCGACTACATCGCCGGCTGCGACGGCTTCCACGGCGTGTCGCGCAAGTCGGCGCCCAAGGACAAGCTCAAGGAATTCGAGCGCGTGTACCCCTTCGGCTGGCTGGGCCTGATGTCCGACACGCCGCCCGTCGAGGACGAACTGATCTACGTCCACAACCCGCGCGGGTTCGCGCTGTGCAGCATGCGTTCGCACACCCGCAGCCGCTACTACATCCAGTGCAGCCTGGCCGAGCACGTCGAGGAATGGTCCGACGACCGCTTCTGGACGGAACTGTCGGCCCGGCTGCCCGAGGATGTCGCGGGCAGGCTGGTGACCGGCCCCTCCATCGAAAAAAGCATCGCGCCGCTGCGCAGCTTCGTGGCCGAGCCCATGAAGTTCGGCAAGCTGTTCCTGGTGGGCGACGCCGCGCACATCGTGCCGCCCACCGGCGCCAAGGGCCTGAACCTGGCCTCCAGCGACGTGTACACGCTCTACCACGCGCTGCGCGGGGCCTGCCTGGAAGGGCGCCCCGACCTGCTGGACCGCTATTCGGAAATCGCCCTGCGCCGCGTCTGGAAGGCGGAGCGCTTTTCCTGGTGGATGAGCATGCTGCTGCACACCTTCGACGACGACGCCTTCAGCCGGCGCATCCAGAAGGCCGAGCAGAACTACTACACCAGCACCCGCGCCGGCCTGACCACGATCGCGGAAAATTACGTCGGCCTGCCCTACGAGCCGGTGGTCTGATCCGCGCCGGGCGCCAGCGCCCGGCGGCGGAAGTCCTTGGGCGACACGCCCGTCAGCCGCTTGAAGAAGCGCGTGAAATAGCCCGGGTCCGCGAACCCGAGCGAATCGGAGATCGCGCCGACGGTGCGCGGCGTGTAGATCAGTTCGCGGCGGGCTTCCAGCAGCAGCCGTTCGTGGATCAGCTCCAGCGCCGACTTGCCCGCCAGGGCCTGGACGATGGCGTTCAGGTGGGCGGGCGTCACGCCGATGCGCTGCGCGTACCAGGCCACCCGGTGCTGGCGGGCGTGGTGTTCCTCGATCATCCGGGCGTAGCGCGCCAGGTGCTGGCTGCCGGGGTCCGCCCCGGTGGCGGCCGTGCCGGCCGGATAGCCCTGGCGGTGGATCCAGACCAGGATGCCCGACAGCAGCGATTCCAGCAGCGGGCCGCGCTGGGGGCTGTGCAGGCCGCGGTATTCGCGGTCCAGTTCGTGGAAGCTCAGGGCCGCGTGCCGCCCGGCCTCGTCCGCGTCCAGCGCCAGCACGGCGGGATCGGTGGCGGCGCTCAGGGCCAGCCCGAAGCGCGCGCACAGCCCGTGCAGCAGCGCGTAGGTCAGCGTCAGGATGTAGCCGCCCGAGCCGGGGCGGAAGATGAACTCGTGGACCACCCGCTGCGGCACCAGGACCAGCCGGCCCGGCCCCAGCGTGCTCGCCCGCCCGTCCAGCACCACCGTGACCTCGCCCGACTCCAGGAACAGCACCTGGAACAGGTCCGTGTGCTTGTGGGCCGACACATGCCAATTGTGCAATTTTTCCTGCGCCGCGATGGTTTCGCAGTAGAGCGGGTCCGAAGCGGTCCAGACATTGCCGTAGCCGTACAGCTTGTAGATGGGAATGGCGGTATGGTCGCGGGCCGGGGGCGCGGGGGTCAGGGACTCCATGGGGTCCTCCCGAGGGTGTGGGCCGGTATCCGCGAAATGTACATTTTTAAAAAACAAAAGTCCATTCTCCGGCGGCCCGTCCGGGCTCATCATGAGCCTGTCCGTACCCGCCGCGACACCGGCGCGGCGGCATCGATCCCAAGGAGACATCTCATGACAGCAGCCACACGCAAGCGCCGGCGGGAAATCCCCGGCACCGTGATCTTCGACGGCGACCTGGCCCGCATCGGCTACGCCCTGAACCGCATGTGCTTCAGCTTCAACGCGGCCGAATGCCGCGAGGCCTTCCAGCGCGACGAGGAAGCCTACATGACGCGCTACCACCTGACGGAAGCGCAGAAGGAAGCCGTCCGCAGCCGCCAGGTCCTGCGCATGATCGCGGCCGGGGGGCACCCCTACTACCTGGCCAAGCTGGCCGGGATCTTCGGCCTGGACATGCAGGACATCGGCGCCCAGCAGACGGGCGTCACCAAAGAGGCCTTCCGGGCCAAACTCGTCGCGGCAGGAGCTTGATCATGGCACACATCATCGGCAGCATCAGCACGTCCCACGTGCCGGCCATCGGCGGGGCGCTGGCCCGCCAGAAACAGCAGGATCCGTACTGGAAGCCCTTCTTCGACGCCTACGGCAAGGCGCGCGAATGGCTGGGGCGCGAGCGCCCGGACGTGGTGGTCATCCTGCACAACGACCACGGACTGAACTTCTTCCTCGACAAGATGCCGACCTTCGCGGTGGGCGCCGCCGACACCTACAAGAACGCCGACGAGGGCTGGGGCATCCCGCCGCTGGCGGCGGCGCGCGGCTGCGTGGACCTGTCCTGGCACATCGTCGAGACCCTGGTCGAGGACGAGTTCGACATCACCACCTGCCAGGAAGCCCTGATCGACCATTCGGTGTCGCTGCCCCTGGCGCTGCTCTGGCCGGAAGGCAAGGAAGCCGGCGAATGGCCGGTGGAAATCGTGCCGGTGTGCATCAACACCGTCCTGGCGCCGTATCCCTCGGCGGCGCGCTGCTACCGTCTGGGACAGTCGCTGCGCCGCGCCATCGAGTCCTGGGACGACGACCGGCGCGTGCTGGTCATCGCCAGCGGCGGCCTGTCGCACCAGCTCGACGGCGAACGCGCCGGCTTCATCAACAAGCCCTTCGACCTGCAGTTCATGGACAGCATGGTGGACGACCCGACCTGGATCACCCAGTACTCCAACGACGAACTGGTCGAACTCACCGGCACCCAGGGCATCGAACTGCTGATGTGGGTGGCGGCGCGCGGCGCCCTGGACGACACGCCGGTCAAACAGCACCACGCGCACTATCACGTGCCGATCTCCAACACGGCGACCGGCCTGCTGGTGCTGGAACCGGCGTAGACGCGAACCCGGTCCGGTCGGGTCAGGCCGCCAGCCCCCGCCGCGCCAGCCAGTCCGTGATCGCGGACAGGCAGGCGGCGGGCGCCTCGAACGGCGCCATGTGGCCGGCGCCCTCGATGGCCTCCAGGGCCGCGTCCGGCACCCTGGAGGCCATGTCCGCGTGGCGGTCGAGCGGGCTCCAGCGGTCCTCGGTGCCGCTCATGAACAGGACGGGGCAGGCGATCCGGCCCAGCAGCTCCGTCGCGTCGGGCCGGCCGATCAGGGCCTGGACCTGGCCGGCGAAGGAATCCGGCGTCGAACGCAGGACCATGGCGCGCATCCGGGCCATCAGGGCGGCGTCGTCCCGGGTCCGGGGCGCGATCATGCCGTCCAGCCATGCTTCGGCGATGGCCCCGACGCCCCCCGCCCGGGCGGCGCGCACCAGGGCCATGCGCTTTTCGGCCTCGCCTTCGCCCAGGCCCCGGTAGCCCGTGTTCATCAGGACCAGGGCGCGGCAGCGCTCCGGCGCCTGGCGCGCCATTTCCAGGGCGACGCGCCCGCCCATCGAATGCCCCGCGACGATCAGCGGCCCGGCCGCGCGCGCCAGCGCCTCGCGCGCCGCGCCGGGCAGGGAGTCGATGCCGCTCAGGTCGGCGGCCAGGACGTGGCCCAGGCGCGAAAGCGGACCGATGAAATCGGCCCAGGTGTCCGCGTCGCACAGCAGGCCGTGCAGCAGGACGAAAGTGGGGCGTTCGGGGTTCATGGAGTCTCCTGGAAGCGGGGGAATGAAAGCCTGTCCGGCCCGCGCCGGGCGGCTCGCGCGCCGGGCACGGTCTGGACGATAATCGGAATCGTGGAAATAATCGCACGAGGGCGCGGGGGCGGCGCCCGTCCGTGTCCCGTTCCTGCCGCGCGCCCGGCGGCCTCCGGCGAGATGCCCGCATGCCCGATCCGATCCTGCGAGAACCCCTTTATACCCAGCCCGGCCACCTGCTGCGCCGCGCGCAGCAGATTTCCGCCTCGATCTTCCACGACGAGATCGGCAGCCTGGTCACGCCCATGCAGTACGCCGTGCTGTGCGTGCTGCTGGACAATCCCGGGGTCGACCAGGTCTCCGTGGCGGGGCTGGCGGCCATCGACACGTCCACGGCGGCCAGCGTGGCGACGCGCCTGGAGGAAAAGGGCCTGCTGTCCCGGCGGGTGGATCCGGCGAACCGCCGCCAGCGGATCCTGACGCTGACCGATCAGGGGCGGGACCTGCTGCTGTCGCTCAACGACGCCATCGGCCGGCTGCACCGGCGCATCTTCGAAAAGTTCTCGCCCCGGGAAGAGGCCCGGTTCATGGCGCTGCTGCAGAAACTGGTGGACGTGAACAACCACCAGAGCCGCGCGCCGCTGACGACGGCGCGGCCAGGGCCCGCCGGAAGTCCCGCGGAAGACCCTGTTTCCGACAGGGTCTAAGGGTAAGCACCGATATGGCATCGTCGCCCGAGAAAATAGGATATACCTGAATGTTCAGTGTACTGAATATTAATCCGAACGATAGACGACCGGGCCGCGCCACCGCGGGCGGTCCCTCCAGGAGGCTGACGATGTTTCCCAAGAATGCCTGGTACGTGGCCTGCACGCCCGACGAAATCGCGGACAAACCCCTGGGCCGCACGATCTGCGGCCAGCCCGTCGCGCTCTACTGGGGCGCGGAGGGCCGGGTCGCGGCGCTCGAGGATTTCTGTCCCCACCGGGGCGCGGCGCTGTCGCTGGGCGCGGTCGTGGACGGCAACCTGATGTGCGGCTACCATGGCCTGGTCATGGGCTGCGACGGCAAGGCCGTCTCCATGCCCAAGCAGAGGGTGGGCGGGTTCCCCTGTATCCGCAGCTACCCGGTGGTCGAGCGGCACGGCTTCGTCTGGATCTGGCCGGGCGACCCCGAACGCGCCGACGAGGCGGCCATCCCCGACCTGTTCTGGGCCGACCATCCCGAATGGGCGTACGGCGGGGGGCTTTATCATATCGGCTGCGATTACCGGCTGATGATCGACAACCTGATGGACCTGACCCACGAGGCCTACGTGCACGCCGACAGCATCGGCCAGGGCGAGATCGACGAGGCGCCGGTCCAGACCCAGGTCGACGGCGACCAGATCGTCACCAGCCGCGTCATGCACGGCATCGTCGCGCCGCCCTTCTGGCAGGCGGCCATGCGTGCCCACGGCCTGGACGACCAGGCGCCGGTCGACCGCTGGCAGATGTCGCGGTTCACCGCGCCGGGCCACGTGCTGATCGACGTGGGCGTGGCGCTGGCGGGCAAGGGCGGCTTCGAGGCCGATCCCCGCGACAAGGTTTCGGCGGTCGTCGTGGACTTCATGACGCCCGAGACCGAGTCCTCGCACTGGTATTTCTGGGGCATGGCCCGTCACTTCCAGCCCGGCGACGCCGCCCTGACCGATGCGATCCGCGAGGGGCAGGGCAGGATCTTCAGCCAGGACCTGGCCGTGCTGGAGGCGCAGCAGCGCAACCAGCGCAATTTCCCCGGCCGCCGGCTGCTGGCCCTGAACATCGATGCCGGCGGCGTGCGGGCGCGGCGCGTCCTGGACGACCTGGTCCAGGCGGAGGCCGCGGCCGCCTGAAGGCTTTATGGAAGGCCCGGCATGCCCGCCGGGCCGATTGGAAAGAGAAAGACATGATCACCGAATCCCTGTCCGTGCGGGTCGCCGGCAAGCATCAGGCGGCCCAGGACGTCGTGAGCCTCGAGCTGGTGGACCCCGATGGCGGCCCGCTGCCGGAATTCTCGCCCGGCGCGCACATCGACGTGCACCTGCCGGGCGGCTTCATCCGCCAGTATTCCCTGCTCAACGACTGCCTGCAGCGGTCCCATTTCCTGATCGGCGTGCTGCGCGAGCCGCAGTCGCGCGGGGGTTCGGCGGCCGTGCACGACCAGGTGCGCGTGGGGGACCTGCTGCGCATCAGCCCGCCGCGCAACCGTTTCCCGCTGGTGCCGGCCGAACGCAGCCTGCTGTTCGCCGGTGGGATCGGGATCACGCCGCTGCTGTGCATGGCGCGCCGCCTGCGGGCGACGGGCGCCGCCTTCGACCTGCACTACAGCTGCCGTTCCCGCGCCCGCGCCGCCTTCCTGGACGAGATCCTGGGGCCGGCCCTGGCGGGGCATGCCCAGGCGCATTTCGACGACGAGCCCGGGACCGCCCTGGACGCGCGGGCCGTCCTGGCGGCGGCCGACGCGCGGACCCACGTCTACGTCTGCGGGCCGTCGGGCTACATCGATTTCATCCTCGGCCAGGCGCGCGCGGCCGGCGTGGACGAGGCGCGCATCCACTTCGAGCGCTTCGCCCTCGGCGAGGACGAGCATCCCTCGGCGCCGGCCGAGGGGGACGTGGCCTTCCAGGTCAAGCTGGCCAGCACCGGCGAGGTCTTCGACATTCCGGCCGGCGAGACCGTCACCTCGGCCCTGGACCGGCAGGGGGTGTTCATCCCGGTGTCCTGCGAGGAAGGGATCTGCGGCACCTGCCTGACGGGCGTGTGCGAAGGCGTCCCGGACCACCGCGACAGCTATCTCACGGACGACGAGCACGCGGCCAACGACCAGTTCACGCCGTGCTGCTCGCGCGCCCGGACCCCCATGCTGGTGCTGGACCTGTAGGGCCGGCGCCTTCATTTCACGATGACAAGACAAGGAGACATACGTGAAGCATACGATCGGTAAACTGCTGGCCGCCTGCGTATTCGCGGCCGGAGGGGCGGGCGCCGCCCAGGCCCAGGACCTGAAGGTCGGCATGGTCCTGCCGCTGTCGGGGCCGTTCGCCTCGACCGGGCAGCAGATGGTGAACGGCGCGAAACTCTATCTGAAGGAGCACGGCGACACGGTGGCGGGCCGCCGGATCGTGCTGATCGAAAAGGACGACACCGGCGTGTCGCCGTCGATCAGCAAGCGCCAGGCGCAGACCCTGCTGATCCAGGACAAGGCCGAGATCCTGGCCGGCTTCGGCCTGACGCCGGGCGCGTTTTCCGTCGCGCCCCTGGCGACCGAGGCCAAGGTGCCGATGGTCGTGATGAACGCCGCGACGTCCTCGATCACCGAGAAGTCGCCCTACATCGTGCGCACGTCCATGACCCTGCCGCAGGTGGCCGCGCCGATGGCGAGCTGGGCGGCGGCCAACGGCATCCACAAGGTCTACATCGCCGTGGCCGACTACGGTCCCGGCCACGACGCGGCGGCCCAGTTCAAGAAGACCTTCACCGCCGCGGGCGGCGAGGTGGTGGGTGAGGTCCACACGCCGCTCACCAGCCCGGACTTCGCACCGTTCCTGCAGAAGATCAAGGACGCCAGGCCGGACGCGATCTTCCTGTTCGTGCCCAACGGCGAACAAGGCGTCGCCTTCGCCAAGAGCTACAAGGAACGCGCCCTGGCCGACGCCGGCATCCGGCTGCTGGCCACCGGCGACGTGGTCACCGAGGACGTGCTCGCGGCCATGGGCGACAACGCCCTGGGCATGATCACCTCGTTCCACTATTCCCAGGCGCATGATTCGCCGGAAAACGCGGCCTTCGTCAAGGCCTATGCCCAGGCCTATCCCGGCACGCGGCCCAATATGGTGGCGGTGGCGGCCTACGACGGCATGCGCCTGATCCGCGAAGCGCTGGAAAAGACCCAGGGCGATGCCAGCGGCGACGCCTTCATGGCGGCGGTCAAGGGCCTGAAATGGACCAGCCCGCGCGGCCCGGTGGAAATCGATCCGCAGACCCGCGACATCATCCAGAACGTCTACATCCGCAAGGTCGAGAAGGTCGACGGCGTGCTGCAGAACGTGGAATTCGCCACGGTCGAGGCCGTCAAGGATCCCGGGAAGATGTAGTGCCGCTTGTGTGGTATCCGGGTTCCATAGCAATCCGGCATAGCTGCTAGTGACGCGCCCGGTCTTACCGGGCCGTCCCGTTTATGGGGATAATCGGGGCATGATGACGACGAAAACGACGCGCACGCTGGCCGGTTTCCCGGTGTTTCCCATCGGCCTGGGCTGCATGAGCCTGAGCCACGGCTACGGCCCGGCGGCCGCCCCGGCCGATGCCGAGGCCCTGCTGCTGGGGGCGCTGGACCGGGGGGTGACGCTGTTCGACACGGCGGCGCTCTACGGCTTCGGCCACAACGAGGAACTGCTGGGCCGGGTGCTGGCACCGCATCGCAGCCGCTTCATGCTGGCCAGCAAATGCGGGATCTTCCGCGAGAACGGCCAGCGCCGCATCGACGGCCGGCCCGAGACCCTGCGCCGCACCTGCGAGGATTCCCTGCGCCGCCTGCGCACCGACGTGATCGACCTGTACTACCTGCATCGCTGGGACAAGGCCGTGCCCATCGAGGACAGCGTGGGCGCGCTGGCGGACCTGGTCCGCGCGGGCAAGATCCGCGCCATCGGCCTGTCGGAAGTCTCGGCCGCCACGCTGCGGCGGGCGCACGCCGTGCATCCGATCGCCGCCGTCCAGAGCGAATATTCCCTGTGGTCGCGCGAAGTCGAGATCGCCGTCCTGCAAGCCTGCCGCGAACTGGGCGCGGCGCTGGTGGCCTTCAGTCCGCTGGCCCGCGCCTTCCTGGCCGACGGCCTGCCCGACATGGCGGCGCTGGACGACGGCGACCTGCGGCGGCGCATGCCGCGCTTCCAGCCCGACACCTTCGCGCATAACCAGGCGCTGCTGGCGCCGCTGCGGCGCATGGCCCTGGATCATGGCTGCACGCCGGGCCAGCTGGCGCTGGCCTGGCTGCTGCACCAGGGCGAGGACATCATCCCCATTCCCGGGACGACCCGGCTGGCGCACCTGGAGGAAAACCTGGGCGCGGTCGATGTGCGGCTGGACGCGGCGGCCTGCGAGGCACTGGCGCGGCTGTTCGGCCGCGACCGGGTCGCGGGCGAACGTTACGGCCCCGCCACGCAGGCGGAAGTCGACACGGAACAGTTTCCGGCGTCCTGAGGACGCCTCGCGGCCCGTCGTCCACGCCGGGCCGGGCCGGGCGCGCGACGCGCGCCTGAATCGGCATCATTGAATGGAGCTTCGAAAGCGATGCAAGGCACTCGACTGGGTTTGATCGGCTATGGCGAGGTCGGCGGCATTTTCTGCGCCGGCCTGAAAACGCAGGTGGACAGCGTCCATGCCTGGGACATCAAGCTGGCCGACGCGGCCGCGTCGGCGCCGCTGCGTGAACGCGCGGCGCGCGACGGCGTGACGCTGTGCGATTCGGCCGCGGCGCTGTGCGCAGCGAGCGATCTGGTGATGTCCGCCGTCACCGCCTCGAACACCGTGGCGGTGGCGCGCGACGCGGCCGCGCATCTGCGGCCGGGCACCGTCTTCCTGGACCTGAACTCCGCCTCGCCGGGGGCCAAGCGCCAGGCCGCCGGGCTGATCGAGGCCGCGGGCGGACGCTACGTCGAGGCGGGGGTGATGACCTCGGTCCCGCCTTACGGCATCCGGGTGCCGATGCTGCTGGGCGGACCGCACGCCGAAGCCCTGGCCGAACGGCTGCGCGCCTTCGGCATGGACGCCACCGCCGTGTCGCCCGACCTGGGCGTGGCCTCGGCGATCAAGATGTGCCGCAGCGTGATGATCAAGGGCCTGGAGGCCCTGGTGATCGAAAGCTATACCGCCGCGCGCGCCTACGGCGTCGAGGACTACGTGCTGCCCACGCTGCAGGAAACCTTTCCGTCCATCGACTGGACGGAGCAGGGCCGCTATTTCTACAGCCGCGTCGTGCAGCACGGCCGCCGCCGCGCCGAGGAAATGCGCGAGGTCGCCAACACCGTGCGCGAGGCCGGCTTCGAACCCTGGATGGCCGCCGCGACCGCCGAAAAGCAGGACTGGGTCGCCGGCCTGGCCGCCCAGGGCCTGTTCGCGGACGTCGAGGCGGCGGGCGGCTGGCAGGCCTATGCGGACCGGCTGATCGCCCGGGCGCGCGACTGATCAACCGTCTTTGGTCGTCGTGTGTGACTGACGACCTTGACGTGAGTGCGCTGTTCGGGCATTCACCGCCCTGTCTAGGCCGCCTTGCATTCAATGCGGGGCGGCCTTTTATCAGTGGTTCCGTGCATGGCATGGCTGGGTTACCGGCTGGTCAGGATATTTTAGGCATAGGGACTGTTGTGTAAATGCCCTCGTGAAAACCATATTTCCGTATGGTTTTTCATGAGGGCATTGTGTTAACTGAAGGCTGTTATTTCATAGTGAAATCAACAGTCCAGTTGTGCGTGGTGAAGTTTTGGGATGTGATGGTTGCGGTGCAGATTGCGCCGCCAGATGGTGTTGCGGTTGCGTTCCATTTAGGAGCATAGAACCCACCCGGTTGCAACATATTCGTAAAAGTGGTGCTGAATACGCACGTTTTTCCCAAGAAGCCCCTTATGGTGTACCGAGATACTGCATAGCCGACATCCGGGCCAAGCGGGATGGTGACATTATAGTCATCATCATATCCTGCTGCCACGGTTCCTGCAGGTTTGGGTGTTGCATAAGTATAGGTATTGGTTTCGTTCGCGGTGATCGTGGAGTAGGTTGCCGTAGCAGCAAGCCTGGATCCCCTGCTAGGCATATAGAAGTCACTGTTGGAAAAGCCGTACTCCAGGGCGTCGAGGTGTTAGGGGTCGATGCCGGAGAGATTTTGTTGCCGAATTGATAGTGATATAAAAATTAAAGGAGTGGCTTTAATCAGTCTCTCCTCATGGATTCTGGCATGCCTTCCCTGCTCTAGGTGTGAGTCTTGTGATTATCTTTCTTCCTGAGTGGCATCTAACCCAAGCAAGGCCAGAAGGAATGGATTTTTTGAGATCATGGTTCGTATATCAACAGGCATTCCATTAATCAATTGAAATCCGTGTTGGCGTCCGGTTTCTGTAACCGAAAAAACACCATTTATTGAGCGGAAATCAGGCTCCTCCGTGATCTTCTTGACTTCGCTGGAGGTCTCAATAATAAAATTATTTTTTTCCGGTGCTTGATAGATAAAAAACTTGCTATTTAATGGTTGGTTTTCTTCAGAACTGCTTGGCATAAAGTTATTGACTACATCCTCCAGAAAATCAAAGCTAGCGTGATGATTGAAAGAAAATCCAGGGTCTAGTTCATAACGTAAGAAATTGTTGTCTAAAACCGTTTTTTTGTTATTCATGCCCGACAAGATTCGATCTGCGATGGTCTTGTCCGTATCGGTGAAGAGAAAGGTTTGTGTATGACCCGCCTCATCATACATTTTTCCATTATTCAGATTGGCGCTAACGCTTCCAAACTTGCGGAATTGACCTAGATCGCGAGCTAGATCATCGACATATCGAAGATCCACCCCTTGTTGTCTAGATTGAGCATATAGATCGGACAGCATATCCCGGTCGGCACTGGTCAAAAAATGAACTGGAGCAAGGGTCATCGTGTCCCTTGATAGTTGAGTCTGGACTGGAGGCTCGATATTGGTATCACCAAATAGGCGGGATAGCATGATTGCTCTGCCGCTGAGCGCAACTTGTCCTGATGTATTTGATGAAGAATTTTGAGATCCGCTCACCTGCGCTGATGACGCTTGGCTTGATTTTTGTGTGATGCTTGAGAGTTTTTGCTCTTGAGCATGAAGGTTGGCAGCGGAATCAATCCTCATCTCGAAATCCTTGCTAGATCATCGTAATATCCAGGAGGAAAGCCTCCTGGGGTTTCATTTGGTAGATGGAATTAATGGCTAAAATCCCATGTCACGCTTTCTGTCGTTGACGGGTGAAGATTATCACCAGGGTTGCCAGTGGTGGTATGTGTGATCTGCAATTCAACCCCGTTTCCAAACGACAGAGCATTGAATTGATCAGTTGTTCCGGAGGAGCCATTCGGATTGGTAATGCTTCCCGTTGTTGCATGTGATGGGAATGCAGCAACGGCACCAGCGATCATCAGGGAAAGTGAAAGAAGCTTTTTTTCATCTTCACCTCATTATGGCAGTTGGTTATTTGGTGACAGACTCCGTGATTACTCCCTTGGCTGTCGCCAGTCATCCATGTGCTACTTTTGAATGACGCCATCCTCTACGACAGAATTTCCTGATTCTTTGGTCGGCCCTGATTTATTCATTTCTGCGTAGGATGACCTGCCGAGCGCCCCTATATCACCGTTGGACTTTTGCAGCCGCTGGTGGTTGAACCAGGACACCCATTCCAACGTCGCCAACTTAATGTATCAGCCCATCAACTGCTTGTCACATTCAGGTGTAAGCCTGGAATTGGCTGTTGTCCCGGCTGAGCAGTTGCATCAGTTTTGGGTGGATGAAGAGCTTTTCTTTGCCAAATGGCATTTCGCGCAACACGCCCAGGGCGGTCAGGTCGTGCAGGTAACGTGAAGCGGCCTGGCGTTGGGCAATGCCTTTGTCCACCAGGTTGCCGATGCGGCAATAGGGCTGTTCAAAGATGACGTCCACCAATTCGCGAGTGTAGATCTTGGGTAGGCGCGCGCGCACGTATTCGGTGGTGTGCTCGGCCAGCGCGCGGATGGCGGCGATCTTGTCGGTGGTCCAGCGGGACGTATCGGTCACGGCCTGCAGCATGAACAGCAGCCAGGGTTCCCAGGCTTCGTCTCGCGTGACGTTGAGCAGCAGGCGGTAGTAGTCGGCTTTGTGCGCGATGATATGGCGGCTGAGATACAGGATGGGCAGGGTCAGCAAGTCCTCCTGGATCAGATAAAGGATGTTGAGCACCCGGCCTGTGCGGCCGTTGCCATCGGTGAAGGGGTGGATGGCTTCGAATTGATAGTGACCTATCGCCATGCGGACCAAAGGGTCCAGCGCGGCCTGGTGATGCAGGAAGCGTTCCCAATTGGCGAGCAGGTCGCGCAAGCGGGCTTCACCTTCGGGTGGGGTGTAGATCACTTCGCCGGAGCGGTCGTTGGCGAGCTGGGTGCCTGGTGTACGGCGAATGTCCATGTCCACCCCTTTCAGGGTGCGGCAGACATCCACGGCAGTGGCGGTGCAAAGCGGCCGCGCCTTGAGTGACTGAAAGCCTTGGTGCAGCGCGGTGCGGTAGCGGAGCGCCTCTTTGGTGGCGGGATCGGCGTTGTCGTGGCCCTGCGCGTGCTGGAACAGCTTGTCGGTCGTGGTGACGATGTTTTCAATTCCCGAACTGTCTTTGGCTTCCAGCAGCGGGATGGTGTTGATCAGCATCGCCTGATTGGGGATGAGTTCGGCGGCTTGCTTGAGTTCGGCCAATGCCGCGCGCGCCTCGATGCAGGCTTTGAGCACGGCCCTGCTTTCCAGGTCGTGTGCCGGGGGGAGTGAGGGCAAGCGGTTGTGGGGCCGTTCGGGATGCCAGGCGAGGGCGGCATTGGTCATGATGCAAAAATGATGTTTTATCGACACGTCCGCAGCTTATGTCGCCGCCGACGACACGTCAAGAAGACGTGTTTCAATTTTCCTAAAATGAGTACATATTTCGGGCTCGGGTTGCGTGCGACGACATGACTGGAGCAAGCCGTCGCTACGCCGTCACGCCGCCCGCGTCATCGCCGGCGGATACACCTGGCGCACCGTGGTGCGGATCAGTTCCAGCATCGCCTTCTGCGTCAGGGTCGTGATCCGGCCCGCCGCCGTCGCCAGGTACAGGCGGCTGCGCAGTTCGGGCTGGGTGATGGGGCGGATGTGGTAGCGGTCCGGCTGGGCCGAGGTCAGGACGGCGTGTTCCGTCAGGATGGCGTAGCCCGTGCCGTCGGCCACCAGGTCCAGGATCGCCTGGACGCTGTCGATTTCCAGGCGGATGTTCGGCCGGGCGCCGATCAGCGCCATTTCCGATTCCAGCAGCATGCGTACGGTGTGCGGCCGGTTCGGGATGATCAGGGGGATGTTGACCAGCGCGTGCAGCGGCAGCGGCTGGTCCGAGGGATGCGGCCCCCGGGTGCCGACCAGATACAGCCGTTCGCTGGTCAGCGGCGACAGGTCCAGGTCGGCGGACGGGGAGGGGTTGTACATCAGGGCGATGTCCAGGCGGCCCGCCAGCAGCCATTCCTGCATGACCAGGGACAGGCCCTCGCTGATCGACAGGCTGGCGTTCGGCAGCCGCTTGCGGAACTGCCGCGTCAGTTCCACCGTCATCATCTTCGAGGCGCTGGGCGCGATGCCCAGGGCCACCCGGCCGGCCAGCGCGCCCTGGACCCGGCCCATGTCCTCCTTGGCCCGGTCGACCTGATGCAGGATGCCGCGGCAGTGCTCCAGCAGCAGCTTGCCGGCCTCGGTGGTGGTGACGCCGCGCCCGTTGCGGTTCAGCAGGTTCTGGCGCAGTTCGACTTCCAGCATGCGGACCTGGCGGCTGAGGGCCGGCTGGGCGATGTTCAGCGCGTGCGAGGCCTGGGTGAAGCTGCCCAGTTCGGCGACGCGCATGAAGTATTCCAGTTGCTTGAGATCCATGGCCTCGATGTCGTATCAGGGTTTACCCTAAAATCCGGTATTGCACTGTATGAATCATATCATTTCGGCATAGCTGATAGTGGGCGTATGCCCTTATGCTCAAAGCGCCGCATGTCCATAATGGTCTCCATCGAGCACAGTGTGGTGACATGATGCAGAAACCCATTCCAGCCTTGTTCATGCGCGGCGGCACGTCGCGCGGACCGTTCTTCCTGGAATCCGACCTGCCTTCGGACACGGCGGCGCGCGACCGGGTGCTGCTGGCGGTCATGGGCTCGCCGGACCGGCGCCAGATCGACGGCCTGGGCGGGGCCCATCCCCTGACCAGCAAGGTCGGCATCGTGCGCCCTGGCACCACCCCGGGCGTGGACCTGGAATTCCTGTTCGCGCAGCTGCAGCCCGACCGCGACACGGTCGACACGACGGCCAATTGCGGCAACATGCTGGCGGCGGTCGTGCCCTTCGCGCTGGAGCGCGGCCTGATCCAGGCGCAGGGCGACGAAACCACCGTCCGCGTGCTGACCCGCAACACCGGCATGCAGTGCGACATCACGGTGCTCACGCCCATGACGCCGGAAGGCCGCCGGGTGTCCTACGAGGGCGACGCGCGCATCGACGGCGTGCCCGGCCGTTCGGCGCCGATCACCATCAATTTCCTGGACACGGCCGGCTCGGTGTGTTCGGGCCTGCTGCCCACCGGCCGGGTGCGCGACCGCGTGCGCGTCGAACCGTCGGCCGGCGCGGACTTCGATGCCTTCGAGATCGAGGTCACCTGCATCGACAACGGCATGCCGCTGGTGCTGTTCCGCGCCGGAGACGTCGGCTGCACGGGGCATGAAACCCCGGCCGAACTCAACGCCGACCAGGCGCTGAAGGCCCGCATCGAGGCCCTGCGGCTGCGCACGGGCGAACTGATGGGCCTGGGGGACGTGTCCTCGCGCAACTACCCCAAGATGACCCTGGTGTCCGAACCCACCGAGGGCGGGGCGATCGGCACCCGCAGCTTCATCCCGCACGTCTGCCACGAGGCCATCGGCGTGCTCGCGGCGGTGACGGTGGGCACGGCCTGCGTCCTGGAAGGCTCCGTGCCGCACGACCTGGCGCGCCTGCCCGGGGGCGTGCGCAAGGCGGTGTCGATCGAGCACCCCAGCGGCGAATTCACGGTCGAGCTGGAGCTCGATCCCCAGGATCCCCAGAAGGTCGCGCGCGCGGCGCTGCTGCGCACCGCGCGGCTCATCATGCGCGGCGAAGCGATGGTGCCGGCCTCGGCCTGGCCCCAGGCGCGCTGACCCCCGGACACGGCGCTACACAGAAAAGGAATCGTACGACATGAGCAGAAAACCCCTGATCATCGATTGCCACGGCCACTACACGACCGCGCCGCAGGCGCTGGCCGACTGGCGCGACCGGCAGATCGCCGGCATCCAGGATCCCTCGCAGCGGCCCAGCCCCTCGGACCTGCGCATCGGCGACGACGAACTGCGCGAAAGCATCGAGACCAACCAGCTGCGCCTGATGCGCGAGCGCGGCTCCGACCTGACGATCTTCTCGCCGCGCGCCAGCTTCATGGCGCACCACATCGGTGACTTCCAGGTGTCCAGCACCTGGGCGGCGATCTGCAACGAACTCTGCCACCGGGTCGCGACGCTGTTTCCCGATCACTTCGCCATGGCCGCGATGCTGCCGCAGTCGCCGGGCGTCGATCCGGCCACCTGCATCCCGGAACTGGAAAAGTGCGTCAGGGAATACGGCGCGGTCGGGATCAACCTGAACCCGGACCCGTCCGGCGGCCACTGGAACTCGCCGCCGCTGTCGGACCGGTCCTGGTACCCCATCTACGAAAAGATGGTCGAATACGACATCCCGGCGATGGTCCACGTGTCCACCAGCTGCAACCCGTGCTTCCACACCACGGGCTCCCACTACCTGAACGCCGACACCACGGCCTTCATGCAGTGCCTGACCTCGGACCTGTTCAAGGACTTCCCGACCCTGCGCTTCGTGATCCCGCACGGCGGCGGCGCCGCGCCCTACCACTGGGGCCGCTTCCGCGGCCTGGCCCAGGCGCTGAAAAAGCCCCTGCTGGACGAACACCTGCTGAACAACCTGTTCTTCGACACCTGCGTCTACCACCAGCCGGGCATCGACCTGCTGACCAAGGTGATCCCGGTCAAGAACGTGCTGTTCGCCTCCGAGATGATCGGCGCGGTGCGCGGCATCGACCCCGAGACCGGCCATCATTTCGACGACACGAAACGCTACATCGAGGCCGCCGCGACGCTCAGCGACGCCGACCGCTTCCAGATCTACGAAGGCAACGCGCGCCGCGTGTATCCGCGCCTGGACGCCGCTTTGAAGGCCAAGGGCCTGTAACCCTCAGGAGAAATACGGACATGAGCACCCCCCTGAACCAGCTCGGCATCGTCCACCGCACGATCCAGCGCGCCGATCCGGCCGCCGTCGAGCAGCTTTCGCGCTTCGGCGTGGCGACCATCCACGAGGCCATGGGCCGCGTGGGCCTGATGAAGCCCACCATACGCCCTGTCTGGCGCGGCGCGCGGATGTGCGGCACGGCCGTCACCGTGCTGCTGCAGCCGGGCGACAACTGGATGCTGCACGTGGCCGCCGAGCAGATCCGGCCCGGCGACGTGGTCGTGGCCGGCTGCACCACGGACAGCACCGACGGCTTCTTCGGCGACCTGCTGGCCACCTCGTTCAAGGCGCGCGGCGCGCGCGGCCTGGTGATCGACGGCGGCGTGCGCGACGTGGACACCCTGGAATCCATGGACTTCCCGGTGTTCAGCCGCGCCATCAGCTCCAAGGGCACCGTCAAGGGCACCCTGGGCTCGGTCAACATCCCCGTGGTGTGCGCCGGCGCGCTGGTGAACCCGGGCGACGTGGTGGTGGCCGACACCGACGGCGTGGTGGTGGTGCCCGCCGCCGTGGCCGCGCAGGTCGCCGCCAAGGCCCAGGCCCGCGAGGACAACGAGGGCGCCAAGCGCGAGATCTTCGCCTCGGGCGTGCTGGGCCTGGACTACTACAAGATGCGCGAGGGCCTGGAAAAGGCCGGCCTGAAGTACATCGACTGAGGACGCACAATGACGACCGCCGAAACCTTCACCAAGACCCCGGGCTGGCTGGATTACTACGACGGCCCGAGCCGTCCGCGCTTCCGCCTGCCCGCCGGCGCGGTGGACGCCCATTGCCACGTGTTCGGACCCGGCGCGGTGTTTCCCTACGCGCCGGAGCGCAAGTACACGCCCTGCGACGCGCCCAAGGAAGCCCTGTTCGCCCTGCGCGACCACCTGGGCTTCGAGAAGAACGTGATCGTGCAGGCGACCTGCCACGGCACCGACAACCGCGCCCTGGTCGACGCGCTGCGCGCCTCCGGCGGCCGGGCGCGCGGGGTGGCGACCGTCTCGCGCGACGTCACCGACGCCGAACTGCGGGCCATGCACGAGGCCGGCGTGCGCGGCACGCGCTTCAATTTCGTCAAGCGCCTGGCCGATTTCACGCCGCGCGAAGTCCTGGCCGAGATCGCCGCGCGCATCGCGCCGCTGGGCTGGCACGTGGTGGTCTACTTCGAGGCGCAGGACCTGCCCGAGCTGTATGATTTCTTCACCGCGCTGCCGACCACGGTGGTGGTCGACCACATGGGACGGCCCGACGTGACCAAGGCCGTGGACGGCCCGGAATTCGGCCTGTTCGTGCGGATGATGCGCGACCACCCGAACATCTGGAGCAAGGTCAGCTGCCCGGAACGCCTCAGCCAGTCCGGCCCCCCGGCCCTGAATGGCGAACAGCACGCCTACCGCGACGTCGCGCCCTTCGCGCGGCGCCTGGTGGAGACTTTCCCCGACCGCGTGCTGTGGGGCACCGACTGGCCGCACCCGAACCTGAAGTCCCACATGCCCGACGACGGCCTGCTGGTCGATTACATCCCCCGGATCGCGCCGACGGCCGAACTGCAGCGCAAGCTGCTGGTGGACAATCCGAACCGCTTGTACTGGAGTTGAACCATGTCCCTGAACAAGCCCTATACCGATGTGCCCGGCACGACCATCTTCGACGCCGACCAGTCCCGCAAGGGCTACCATCTGAACCAGTTCTGCATGTCGCTGATGAAGGCGGAGAACCGCGAACGGTTCCGCGCCGACGAGCGCGCCTACCTGGATGAGTGGCCCATGTCCGAGGAACAGAAGCAGGCCGTGCTGGCGCGCGACCTGAACCGCTGCCTGGAGCTGGGCGGCAACATCTATTTCCTGGCCAAGCTCGGCGCCACCGACGGGCGTTCCTTCCAGTACATGGCGGCCAGCATGACCGGCATGTCCCAGGAAGAATACGCCGCGATGATGCTGGCCGGCGGCCGGGGCATCCAGGGCAATCGCCGCACCGGAGAAAAACAGTGACTCAACAGACGCATGCCCGCATCAGCGCGAGTGTCTACACCTCGCACGTGCCCGCGATCGGCGCCGCCATCGACCTGGGCAAGACCGGCAATGACTACTGGGCGCCCCTGTTCAAGGGCTACGAGCCGTCCAAGCAGTGGATGAAGGACAACCGCCCCGACGTCATCTTCCTGGTCTACAACGACCACGCCACGGCGTTCAGCCTGGAGATGATCCCGACCTTCGCGATCGGCTGCGCGGCGCGGTTCGATCCCGCCGACGAGGGCTGGGGCGCCCGTCCGGTGCCGACCGTGATCGGCCATCCGGAACTGGCCTCGCACATCGCCCAGTCGGTGATCCAGCAGGACTTCGACCTGACCATCGTCAACAAGATGGACGTGGACCACGGCCTGACGGTGCCCCTGTCGCTGATGTGCGGCCAGCCCGAAGCCTGGCCGTGCCCGATCATCCCGTTCGCCGTCAACGTGGTGCAGTATCCCGTGCCGTCCGGGCGCCGCTGCTTCGAACTGGGCCGCGCCATCCGCCGCGCCATCGAAAGCTACGACGAGCCCCTGAACGTGCACATCTGGGGTACGGGCGGCATGAGCCACCAGCTGCAGGGGCCGCGCGCCGGCCTGATCAACCGCGAATTCGACAACGCCTTCCTGGACCGGCTGATCGCCGATCCGGCCGGCCAGGCGGACGTACCGCACATCGACTACGTGCGCGAGGCGGGCTCGGAAGGCATCGAGCTGGTCATGTGGCTGATCGCCCGCGGCGCCATGGCGGACGTGGCGGGGGGCCCGGCGCCGCGCGTCGCGCACCGCTTCTACCACGTGCCGGCCTCGAACACGGCCGTGGGCCACCTGATCCTGGAGGAACAACAATCGTGACCGACCGTACCCTGAAAGTCGCGCTGGCCGGCGCCGGCGCCTTCGGCATCAAGCACCTGGACGGCATCGCCCGCATCGACGGCGTGGAAGTCGTCTCGCTGGTCAGCCGGGACCTGGACAAGACCCGCGCGGTCGCGCAGAAATACGGCGTCGGCCACGCCACCACCGAACTCGACGAGGCGCTGGCGCGTCCCGAGGTCGATGCCGTGATCCTGTGCACGCCGACGCAGATGCACGCGGCCCAGGCCATGGCCTGCCTGCGCGCGGGCAAGCACGTCCAGGTCGAGATCCCCATGGCCGATTCCCTGGCGGACGCCGAGGCCCTGGTCGCGCTGGCGCGCGAGACCGGCAGGACCGCCATGTGCGGCCATACGCGGCGCTTCAACCCCAGCCACCAGTACGTGCACCAGCGCGTCGAGCGCGGCGAATTCCACATCCAGCAGATGGACGTGCAGACGTATTTCTTCCGCCGCACCAACATGAACGCGCTGGGCGAACCGCGCAGCTGGACCGATCATCTGCTGTGGCACCACGCCGCGCACACGGTCGACCTGTTCGCCTACCAGGCCGGCAGCCCCGTCGTGCGGGCGCACGCGGTGCAGGGCCCGATCCACCCGGAACTGGGTATCGCCATGGACATGTCGATCCAGCTCCAGGCGGCCAACGGCGCCATCTGCACGCTGTCGCTGAGCTTCAACAACGACGGCCCGCTGGGGACCTTCTTCCGCTACATCGGCGACACGGCGACCTACATCGCCCGCTACGACGATCTGTTCACCGGCCGCGACGAGGCCATCGACGTCAGCCGCGTGGCCGTGTCGATGAACGGCATCGAGCTGCAGGACCGCGAATTCTTCGCAGCCATCCGCGAGGGGCGGGAACCGAACGCCAGCGTGGCCCAGGTCCTGCCGTGCTACCGGGTGCTGCATGATCTCGAGCAGCAACTGTCCGGCCAGACGGCCCGGGCGTGATCCATCCTTCCATCCTTATCCATACCAACAGGAGCGAGACCATGAAACTCAGCAAAACCCTAGGGGCGGCGGCCTTGGCCTTCGGCCTGACCACGGCCTTCGGCGCGGCCCGGGCCGCGGACCTGAAGATCGGCGTCGTGATGCCGATGTCCGGGCCGTTCGCCGCCCACGGCAAGCAGATCCAGCACGGCATCGATCTGTTCCTGGCCGAGCACGGCGACACGGTCGCCGGCCGCAAGGTCAAGATCATCATCAAGGACGACACCGGCATCGCCCCGGCGGTGGCCAAGCGCCAGGCGCAGGAACTGCTGATCAAGGACAAGGTCGACGTCCTGGCCGGCTTCACCCTGACGCCCAACGCCTTCTCGGTCGCGCCCCTGGCGACCGAGGCCAAGGTGCCGATGGTGGTGCTGAACGCGGCCACGTCCTCGATCACCGAAAAGTCCCCCAACATCGTCCGGGTGTCCATGACCCTGCCGCAGGACACGGCGCCGATGGCGCAGTGGGCCTACAAGAACGGCATCCGCTCGGTCTACACGCTGGTGTCCGACTACGGTCCGGGCCACGACGCCGAGCAGCAGTTCCAGAAGACCTTCACCAGCCTGGGCGGCAAGATCGTGGGCGAGGTCCGCACCCCCGTCAACACGCCGGACTACGCGCCGTTCCTGCAGCGCGTGAAGGACGCCAAGCCCGACGCCGTGTTCTTCTTCGTGCCCAACGGCGAACAGGGCGTGGCCCTGGCCAAGGGCTACAAGGAACGCGGCCTGGACCAGGCCGGGATCAAGGCGCTGGCCACCGGCGACGTGACCGACGAGGACGTGCTCGACGCCATGGGCGACGCGGCGATCGGCATGATCACGTCCTTCCACTACTCGGCCGCGCACGACTCGCCGGAAAACAAGGCCTTCGTGGCCGCCTACCACAAGGCCTTCCCCAAGGACCGGCCCAACTTCGTCGCGGCGGCCGGCTATGACGGCATGCACCTGATCTACCAGGCCCTGGAAAAGACCAAGGGCGACGCCGGCGCCGACGCCTTCATGGCGGCGGTCAAGGGCATGAAGTGGACCAGCCCGCGCGGCCCGGTGGAAATCGATCCGGAAACGCGCGACATCGTCCAGAACGTCTACATCCGCAAGGTCGAGAAGGTGGACGGCGTGCTGCAGAACGTCGAGTTCGACAAGATCGAGGCCGTCAAGGACCCCGGCAAGCAGAAGTGATCGCCGGCCCGGGCGCGCGGCGCCCGCCCTCCGGGGGCGGGCCCGCCGTCCGGACGGTCCGGAACCGGATCCATCCCAGGGGGACCTTTGAACAAGTCGAGCGGAAAGTGGGCGCTGTGGATCGGGATGGGATGCAAGGCGCGAACCGCAGCCATAGCCGTAGCTATGGCGAGGATGAGCAACGCAGCAGACCGCCCGAGTCCGCAGATGCATGCGGCGCGAGGACTTGTTCAGAGGTTCCCTAGCCCTGGAATCAATCATGACCATACTTTTTGACGGCATCGCCGCGGGCATGCTGCTGTTCCTGATCAGTGTCGGCCTGTCGGTGACGCTGGGCCTGATGAACTTCGTCAACCTGGCCCATGGCGCCTTCGCCATGCTGGGCGGCTATGCCTGTGTCGTGCTGTTGAACAGCTATGGCGTGCCGTTCCTGGCGACGCTGCCGGCGGCCATCCTCGTGCCCGCGCTGGCCGGCATCGTGCTGGAACGCACCCTGTACCGTCGCCTGTACGCGGCCTCCGACCTGGACCAGGTGCTGTTCTCCATCGGCCTGGTGTTCATGTCCGTGGCGGCCGCCCATTATTTCTTCGGCGCGCAGCAGCAGCCGCTGCACCTGCCCGAATTCCTGACCGGCCAGATTCATCTGCCCGGCGTGGACGTCGGTGTCTACCGCCTGTTCCTGATCGTCGCCGGCCTGGTGGTGGCCCTGCTGCTGCAGTGGTCCGTGATCCGCACGTCCTTCGGCGCGCGCCTGCGGGCGGCCGTGGACAACCAGCGCGTCGCGCGCGGCATGGGCATCGACGTCAACCGCGTTTTCAGCCTGACCTTCGCCCTGGGTTCCGCCCTGGCGGGCCTGGGTGGAGCGCTGGGGGTCGAGATGCTGGGGCTGGACCCTGAATTCCCCGTGAAATACCTGGTGTATTTCCTCATCGTCGTCTCCGTGGGGGGCAGCGGCAACATCCTCGGATCGCTGTACGCCGCCATCCTGCTCGGCGTGGCCGACGTGGCCGGCAAATACTACGTGCCGCAGATCGGCGCCTTCATCATCTATGCCGTCATGGTGGCGACGCTGATCTTCCGCCCCCATGGCCTGTTCGGCCGTCCTCACAAATAGGCCCCGACATGACGACCTCCAATTCGATCGGGACGCCGTCCCATCCGCATCCCGGCGCGGCGGCCGCGCTCGACCGCTATCGCCGCTCGGCCCGCTGGACGCCGCTGGAATACCTGTTCTGGTGCCTGCCGATCCTGGCGTACTTCGCCTTCCCGGGCAATTACCTGCTGCTCAGCCAGATCGCCATCACCAGCCTGTTCGCCCTGTCGCTGGACCTGATCTTCGGTTACGCGGGGATCATCTCCCTGGGCCACGCCGCCTTCTTCGGCGTGGGCGCCTACACCGTGGGCCTGCTGGGCTCGAACGGCTACGGGGATCCGCTGCTGGGCCTGTTCCTGGCGGCCGTGGCCGCCGCCGCGCTGGGCTTCCTCAGCAGCTTCCTGCTGCTGCGCGGCAGCGACCTGTCGCGTCTGATGGTGACGCTGGGCGTCGCCCTGATGCTCTACGAACTGGCCAACAAGTTCACCAGCGTCACCGGCGGGGTGGATGGCATGCCGGGCGTCGAGGTCAAGCCGATCCTGGGCATGTTCGACTTCGACATGTTCGGCCGCGTCGGTTACATCTATTCGGTCGTCGTGCTGTTCGTGCTGTTCTGGTTCGCCCGCCGCCTGGTGCATTCGCCCTTCGGCCAGAGCCTGCGCGGCATCCGCATGAACACCTTGCGCATGCCGGCGCTGGGCGTGCCCGTGAACCGCCGCCTGATCACGGTCTACACCATCGGCGCGGGCTATGCCGGCGTGGCCGGCGCGCTGCTGGCGCAGACGAATTCCTTCGTCTCGCTGGACGTGCTCAGCTTCCAGCGTTCGGCCGACCTGCTGCTGATCCTGATCCTGGGCGGGGCGGGGCATCTGTACGGCGGGCTGCTGGGTGCCATCGTTTTCGTCATCGCCAATTACCTCTTGTCCGACATGAATCCCCAGTACTGGCAGTTCTGGCTGGGCCTGATCCTGGTGCTGGTGGTGCTGTTCGCCCGGGGCGGCATCCTGGGGACGGCGCGCCAGTGGATCGAGTCTTCCCGCCAACGCGCCCAGGCGCGCGCCCGCACGGAGTCCCCCTCATGAGCAGCCCCGTCCTGCAGACCCATGGCCTGGTGCGCCGCTTCGGCGGTTTCGTGGCCACCGACAACGTCGACCTGTCGATCGCGCCCGGCGCGCGCCATGCCCTGATCGGTCCCAACGGGGCCGGCAAGACCACGCTGATCAACCTGTTGACCGGCTACCTGGAGCCCAGCGAGGGCCGCGTCGAACTGATGGGCCGCGACGTCACGTGCATGCCGCAGCACGAACGCGCCCGCCTGGGACTGGTGCGCACCTTCCAGATCAACCAGCTGTTCATGGACATGACGGTGCTCGAATCGGTCGCGCTGGCCGTCAGCGAGCGCAACGGCCTGGGCACGAGCTGGTGGAAGCCGCTGGCCGTCCGGGGCGAGGTCATCGACGAGGCCGCGTCCATCCTGGAACGCCTGAAGCTGCTGTCCGACGCGCACGAGACCACGCGCAACCTGGCCTATGGCCGCCAGCGCCTGATCGAGATCGCCCTGGCGCTGGCGCTGCGGCCCACGGTCCTGCTGCTGGACGAGCCGGCGGCCGGCGTGCCGACCGGCGAAAGCCAGGAACTGTTCGAAACCATCGCCCAATTGCCGCGCGACGTCACCATCCTGCTGATCGAACACGACATGAACCTGGTTTTCCGCTTCGCCGAACGCATTTCCGTCCTGGTGTCGGGCGCGCTGCTGCTCGAGGACACCCCCGAGGTGATCGCGCATCATCCGCGCGTCAAGGAAGTCTACCTGGGAGAAGCCCATGTCTGAGCTCTTGCGACTGGAAAACGTCTGGTCGGGCTACGGCGACGCCGTCGTCCTGGAAGACCTGTCCCTGTCCCTGGACGCCGGCGAAAGCCTGGCGCTGCTGGGCCGCAACGGCATGGGCAAGACGACGCTGCTGGCGACCCTGATGGGGGTCACCCGGCTGCGGCGCGGCCGCATCGTCTATCAGGGCGAGGACATCGCCCATGTGCCCAGCCACCGCCGCGCCCAGGCCGGCCTGGGCTGGGTGCCCCAGGAACGCGACATCTTCCGTTCCCTGACCGTCGAGGAAAACCTGACCGTGGTCGCCCGGCCCGGCGAATGGACCCTGGAACGGGTCTACGCGATGTTTCCACGGCTGAAGGAACGCCGCGCGAACCTGGGCAGCCAGCTGTCGGGCGGCGAGCAGCAGATGCTCGCCATGGGGCGGGCGCTGATGCTCAATCCCAAGGTCCTGCTGCTGGACGAGCCGCTCGAAGGCCTGGCGCCCCTGATCGCCCAGGAACTGCTGCACATCATCGACCGCATGGTCTCGGAAGGCCGCATGGCCGTCATCCTGGTGGAGCAGCACGCCCGCCAGATCCTGCCGATCACGCGCCGGGCCCTGGTGCTGGAGCGCGGCCGGGTGGTCTACGCGGGCGACAGCGCGGAATTGCTGCGCGACGGCGCCGCGCTGGACCGCTGGCTGGGCGCCGGATCGACCGACGCGGACGGAGCCGGGAACGCGGACGCCGCCGTGCCGCGCCGGGCGCCGGCCGAGCGCATTCCCGCCATCGAGGCCATCCACGACGAGCACCGGGCCCTCGCGGCCATCCTGAACGGCCTGTCGCACATCGTGCAGGACATCGAGGACGGCAAGCTCGAGCCGGACTATACCCTGCTGGCGAGCATGATCGAATACATCGCCGAGATGCCCGACAAGCTGCACCATCCCAAGGAAGACCGGATCTTCGCCCTGCTGCGCACCAAGACGCGGGACGAGGACGAGCACCTGGACCGGCTCGAGGCCGAGCACCGGGACACGGTCCACGCCACCGGGCGGCTGGACCGCGCCCTGGTCAGCTACGTGCAGGGCGGGGCGGCGAACTTCCCCGGCTTCCGGGACGCCGTGCGCGCCTATATCGCCGACGAATGGGTGCACCTGAACACCGAGGAGCGCCACATCCTGCCGGCGGCCCGCCGCCTGTTCGACGCGGACGAATGGGAGGCGATCAACGCCGACTTCGTGCGCAACGGCGATCCCTGGTCCGGGCCGGGCAACCGCTACGCCGATCTGTTCCGGCGCATCACCAGCCTGGCGCCGGCGCCCATCGGCGTGGGCGGGGAAGCGCCGCGCTGAGCGGACGAGGCCGGGCCTGCGCCCGGCGCCCGCACGGGCCGGCGTCCGGGAAGCCCGCTCAGGCGTCCCGGTAGAGCTCCAGCGCCACGCCGCGCAGCCACCGGTTCGCCGGATCCTTGTCGTAGCGGTGGCTCCAGTGGATGCCGACGTCGAACTCGCGCCGCGGCAGGTCGGCCTCGATGATGGCGTAGCGCCCGCGCGGGGCGAAGGACAGGGCGATGTTGCGCGGGATGATGACGGCCAGGTCGGTGGCTTCGATGAGGGCCGGCAGCGCCATGAAATGCTCGGTGGTCACCCGGACCCGGTCGGCCGCGCTCAGGGCCTCCAGGGCCGCGCGCGTGTAGGCGTGCGTGCGCACGGTGATGAAATCCAGGGCCTGGATGGCGTCCGGCGCGCGCAGCCGCGCGCCGTGCCGCCGGGCGAACGGATGCCCCTTGCGCATCAGGATGATGTAGCGGTCCTGGAACAGGATGGCCGAGCGCATGGATTTCAGTCCCGGCAGGAAGCCGAAGGCCAGGTCCACCCGGCCCTGGTCCATGGCGGATCCCAGGTCGGCCAGGGGCACCCGCATGGTCTCGATGCGGGTGCGGGGCGCGCGCAGCCGCGCCGTGGTGATCAGGCGGGGCAGGAACTGGTCCTCGCCGATGTCGGTCATGTGCAGCCGGAAGACCCGCTCCGCCAGGGCGGGATCGAAGCCGGCCGAGTCCTGCACCGCGCTTTCCAGCGCGCGCAGGGCGTCGTGGACGGCCGGGGCCATGCGCTGGGCGCGGGCCGTGGGCGCGACGCCGCCGGCCGCGCGCACGAACAGCGGATCGCCCATCAGGTTGCGCAGGCGGGTCAGGCCCTGGCTGACGGCGGGCTGGGTCAGGTCCAGCGCGTCGGCCGCGCGGCTGACGTTGCGGGCCGTGTAGATCGCGTCGAACACGCGCAGCAGGTTCAGGTCCAGTTTCATATCATTAGTATGGCGAATGAAGAATATCAAATCTATTTTATTGATTTATATTTTGCCGGATTCCATCATGTCTCGAAAGATCAGGCATGAAGCAAAAGCCGCCGGCCGGCGGCATGCTTCGCGGTGAACACAGGCCTCGCGAAAAGGGCCCGGAGGACGACATGATGGAAGACGTGGCGCGCGAATCCGCGCGGGGGCAATCGCAGGCGGACCGGGTGACGGTGCGCCGGGCCGTGACGGATCTGCTGCGCCAGTTCGGCATGACGACCCTGTTCGGCAACCCGGGCTCGACCGAACTGGGGCTGTTCCTGGATTTCCCGCCGGACTTCCGCTACGTCCTGGGCCTGCAGGAATCCGTCGCGGTCGGCATGGCCGACGGCTACGCCCAGGCCACCCGCAACGCCGCCTTCGTCAACCTGCACTCGGCGGTCGGCGTGGGGCACGCCATGGGGGCGATCTTCACGGCCTACAAGAACCGGACGCCGCTGGTGATCACGGCGGGGCAGCAGTCGCGCGCCATCCTGCCCTTCGATCCCTTCCTGTTCTCCAGCCAGGCGACGGAACTGCCCAAGCCCTACGTCAAGTGGAGCATCGAACCGGCGCGCGCCGAGGACGTGCCGCTGGCCATCGCCCGGGCCTACTACATGGCCATGCAGCCACCGTGCGGGCCGGTGCTGGTGTCCGTGCCCGCCGACGACTGGGGGCGCCTGTGCGAGCCCGTGCAGGCGCGCCGGGTCGGCCGATCGATCCGTCCGGACGCGGCGCTGCTGGACCGCATCGGCGGGCGGCTGGACGCCGCGCGGCGTCCGGCCCTGGTGCTGGGGGCGGCGGTGGACCGGGACGAGGCCTGGGACGAGGTCGTGGCGCTGGCCGAGCGCCATCGCGCGGCGGTCTGGACGGCGCCGATGTCGGGGCGCAACGGCTTTCCCGAGGACCACCCTTTGTTCGCCGGTTTCCTGCCCGCCGCGCGCGAGCGCATCGTCGGCCTGCTGTCGGGCCACGATTTCATCCTGGCCCTGGGCGCGGCGGCCTTCGCCTACCACATCGAGGGCGAAGGCCCCCACATCCCGCCCGGCAGCGAGCTGGCCCAGATCGTCGACGACCCCAACACCCTGGCCTGGGCGCCGACCGGGACCGCGGCGCTGGGCAGCGTGCGCGCGGCCGTCCGCGACCTGCTGGACCGGCCGATGCCGCCCCGGCGCGACGATCCGCCGCGCCGCGCGCCCGCGCCCCGGGCCGAGCCGACGCTGCCGATGTCCGTCGCCTACGTGCTGCAGACGCTGGCCGAGACGCGCGCGCCGGACTCGATCATCGTCGAGGAGGCGCCCAGCGCGCGGCCGGTGATGCAGCGCCACCTGCCGATCCTGCGGTCCGAGACCTTCTACACCATGTGCAGCGGCGGGCTGGGCTTCGGCCTGCCGGCCGCCGTCGGCGTGGCCCTGGGCAAGCCGGACCGCAAGGTCGTCGGCCTGATCGGCGACGGCTCCAGCCTGTATTCGATCCAGGGGCTGTGGAGCGCCGCGCAGCTGAAACTGCCGATCACCTTCCTGATCCTGAAGAACTGCGGCTACGCCGCCTTGCGCGAGTTCGCCCCGGTCTACGGCTTCACGCCCGCCGATCCGCTGCAGGGCGTCGACCTGCCCGACATCGATTTCGTCGCCGTGGCCCGGGGCCTGGGCTGCGGGGCCGCGCGGGTCTCCGATCCGGGCGCGCTGGCGGGCGTGCTGCGCGAGGCCCTGGCCGCCCCCGCGCCGTTCCTGGTCGAGATCGACGTGGCCTGAGCCTGCGCGGCCTGCGCCGCTTATCCGTTTTCATCTCCATCTCCACCGAGGAGGACATCATGAGCACGATTTCCCTGTTGGTCGGCGGCGAGCGCCGCCCGGCCGCCGACGGCAAGACCTTCCAGCGCCGCAATCCGCTCGACGGCGGCGTCGCCACCACGGCGCCGGCCGCCACGCCGGAGGACGCCCGGGCCGCCGTGCAGGCGGCGGCCGCCGCCTTCGACGCCTGGTCGCGGACCGGTCCCGGCGAACGGCGCGCACTGCTGAACCGCGCCGCCGACGCCCTGGAGGCGCGGTCCGACGATTTCGTCGCGGCCATGGCGGCCGAGACCGGCGCCTCCGCCCTGTGGGCCGGCTTCAACGTCCACCTGGCGGCCGGCATGCTGCGCGAGGCGGCCGCGTTGACGACGCGGATCGGCGGCGAGGTGATCCCGTCCGACGTGCCGGGGAACCTGGCCATGGGGCTGCGCGCGCCGGCCGGCGTGGTGGTGGGCATGGCGCCGTGGAACGCGCCCGTCATCCTGGGCGTGCGCGCCGTCGCCACGCCCCTGGCCTGCGGCAACACCGTGGTGCTGAAGGGCTCGGAACTGTGCCCGGCCACGCACGGCCTGATCATCGAGGCGCTGCAGGCCGCGGGGCTGCCGGCCGGCGTGGTCAACTTCGTGACCAACGCGCCCGAGGACGCCGCCGCCGTCGTCGAGGCGCTGGTGGCCCATCCGGCGGTCCGGCGCGTGAACTTCACCGGCTCGACCCGGGTCGGACGGATCATCGCGGAACTGTGCGCCCGGCATCTCAAGCCGGCGGTCCTGGAACTGGGCGGCAAGGCGCCCCTGGTGGTGCTCGACGACGCCGACCTGGATTGCGCGGTCAACGCGGCCGCATTCGGCGCCTTCGCCAATTCGGGCCAGATCTGCATGTCCACCGAACGCATCATCGTCGACGAGCGCATCGCCGACGCGTTCGTCGGCCGACTGGCCGACAAGGCCCGCGCGCTGCCGGTGGGCGATCCGCGCCAGGGGCCGGTGGTCCTGGGCTCGCTGGTGGACATGTCGGCCGTGCGGCGCTGCAACGACCTGATCGACGACGCGCTCGCCAAGGGCGCGACGCTGCTGTGCGGCGGCAAGAGCGAGAACACCCTGATGCCCGCGACCCTGCTGGACCATGTCACGCCCGACATGCGCATCTACGCCGAGGAAACCTTCGGCCCGGTCAAGGCCATCGTGCGCGTGGCGGGCGAGGACGCGGCCGTGGCCTGCGCCAACGACAGCGCCTACGGCCTGTCCTCGGCGGTCATCGGCGCGGACGTCGCCCGCGCGCTGCGCGTCGCCGGCCGCATCCAGTCCGGGATCTGCCACATCAACAGCGCCACGGTCGATGACGAGCCGCAGATGCCGTTCGGCGGCGTCAAGGACAGCGGCTACGGCCGTTTCGGCGGCCAGGCCGGCATCGAGGCCTTCACCGAGATCCGCTGGGTCACGGTCCAGACCTCGCCCCGCGCCTATCCTTTCTGAGGGACGCGCCATGGACAACGACGTCATCGAGTCCCTGCGCCAGGCGGTCGGCGAGGCCCACTGCCTGACCGGGGACGCGATCGAGGACCGCTTCCTGCACGACTGGATGGTCAAGGCGCCGCCGGGCCGGCCGCTGGCCGTCGTGCGCCCCGCCGATACCGGGCAGGTGTCCGCCGTGCTGCGCGCCTGCCATGCCGCCCGCGTGCCGGTCGTGCCCCAGGGCGGACGCACCGGCCTGGCCGGCGGCGCCCTGCCGGTGCCGGACTGCGTCGTGCTGTGCCTGGAGCGGCTGGACGCCATCGAGGAGATCGATCCGGCGGCCGCGACCATGACCGTCGGCGCGGGGGTGCCCCTGGAGACCATCCAGCACGCGGCGCAGGGCGCGGGCTTCCTGTTCCCCCTGGACCTGGGCGCCCGCGGCTCGTGCCGCATCGGCGGCAACCTGTCGACCAACGCCGGAGGCAACCGGGTGCTGCGCTACGGCATGGCGCGCGACCTGGTGCTGGGGCTGGAGGCCGTGCTGATGGACGGCACCGTGCTCACCCGGATGAACAAGATGCTGAAGAACAATACCGGCTACGACCTCAAGCAGCTGTTCATCGGCAGCGAGGGGACGCTGGGCGTCATCACCCGGGTCGTGCTGCGCCTGTTCCCCCAGCCGCGCAGCCGCTGCACCGCGCTGTGCGCGCTGGCGGACTACGACGCCGTCGTGCGGCTGCTGAACCACGTCCGCGCCGGCCTGGGCCCGAGCCTGTCGGCCTTCGAGCTGATGTGGCCCGACTTCTACGAACTGGTGACCTCGGAACTGCCCGCGCTGCCCACGCCCATGCCGCACGGCCATGGCGCGTACGTATTGCTGGAGTCGATGGGGACGGACCAGCAGGCCGACCAGGCCCGCTTCGAGGCCGTGCTGGGCGAGGCCCTGATGTCCGACATCGTCGAGAACGCCATCATCGCCCAGTCCGAGGCGCACGTGGCGTCCCTGTGGTCGATCCGCGACGCGTCCGGCGAACTGCAGCGGATCTTCTGGCCGCACGCGGGCTACGACGTCAGCATCCCGACGGGCGAACTGGGCGCGTTCATCCAGGCCTGCACGCGCGCCGTGAAAAAGCAGTGGCCCGAGGCACGGACCGTGTTCTTCGGCCATGTGGGCGATTCCAACATCCACATCGGCGTCAAGGTCGACCGGGATCCTTTCCCCGAGCCCGACATCGACCGGATCGTCTACGGACTGGTGCGCGACTGGGGCGGATCCGTGTCGGCCGAGCACGGCATCGGCGTGCTCAAGCGGCCCTACCTGGGTTTCAGCCGCAGCCGGGCCGAACTGGCCGCGATGCGGGCGCTGAAGGCGGCCCTGGATCCCCTGGGCCTGCTCAATCCGGGCAAGGTGCTGCCGGAACCGGAAACCTGATCGCTTCCCGTCCGAGGCATCGAGGCGGACCCGACCACAAGACAAGACAAGACAAGACAAGACAAGACAAGACAGAACAGGAGACAACATGCATACGCAAACGGCAGACGCGGCGGCGGCCCCGCCCGGCCCCCATGAGCACCGGTTCGGACCGTGCGGCCGGGCCCTGCATGCCGCGTCCAAGGTCCTGGCCGCGCTGGGCGGCCTGGCCTTCGTGGCCCTGGTCGCCATGTCGCTGGTTTCCATCGTCGGACGCAAGCTCGCCGCCATGCCGGTGCCGGGCGACATGGAGGTGCTGATGATGGTGGCGGCGGCCGCCTCGGCCGCCTTCTTCGCCTTCTGCCATCTCGAGGGCGGCGACGTCAAGGTGGACTTCTTCACCGCGCATGCCGGGCCGCGCGTCGTCCATGGGCTGGACGCCCTCGGCTCCCTGCTGGTCGGGCTGTTCGGCGCCCTGATCGCCTGGCGTACCGGCGTGGGCGCGGCCGCCCTGCGCGAGGCGGGCGAGACTTCGGCCATCCTGGGCTGGCCCGTGTGGGTCGCCCAGGCGGCCATGGTGCCCGGCTTCGTCCTGATGGCGGCGGCCGGCTTCTACATGTGCGCCCTGCATCTGCGGGCCGCCCGGGGTTCCGGGGAGGATCGGCCATGAGCGGCATGACCGTCGGTTTCATCATGTTCGCGGCGCTGCTCGCCCTGATGGTGATCCGCATTCCCATCGGCATTTCGATGTTCGTCGCCGGCGCCGGGGGCTATGCCTGGCTGACGGGCAGCTGGACGCCGCTGCTGGCGTCCCTGAAGAACCTGGCGTATGCCCGCCTGTCCAACTACGACCTGGTGGTGATTCCGCTGTTCCTGCTGATGGGGCAGTTCGCGACGCATGGCGGCTTGAGCCGCAGCCTGTTCCGCTTCGTCAGCGCCTTCATCGGCCACCGGCGGGGCGGGGTGGCGATGGCGGCGGTGGGCGCCTGCGCCGGCTTCGGCGCCATCTGCGGGTCGTCCCTGGCGACCGCGGCCACCATGGGGCAGGTGGTCCTGCCGGAACTGCGCCGCTACGGCTACGCCGGCAGCCTGGCGACCGGCACGCTGGCCGCGGGCGGGACGCTGGGCATCATGATCCCGCCGTCGGTGCCCCTGATCATCTACGCCATCCTGACCCAGGAGTCCATCGGCAAGCTCTTCATGGCGGCCGTCATCCCCGGCCTGCTGGCCATGATCGGCTACATGATCGTCATCCAGATCATCGTGCGCCGGCATCCTGAAATGGGGCCCGCCGGCGCGCGCGCCGCGTGGCCGGAGCGTCTCCGGGCACTGATCCAGGTCGGGCCGGTGCTGGCGGTGTTCGTGATCGTCATCGTCGGCATCTACGCCGGCTGGGCCACCCCGACCGAGGCGGCGGCCATCGGCGCGGCCGCCTGCGGCGTGATCGCCGTGGCCTCGGGCGGCCTGCGCTGGAAGGGGCTGCTGGAAAGCGCCCTGGGCACGGCCCAGGCGACGGCCATGATCTACCTGGTGCTGCTGGGCGCCGACATGCTGAACGTGGCCCTGGCCCTGTCGCAGATGCCGGCCGAACTGGCGGCCTGGGTCCAGCGCAGCGGCCTGTCGCCGTTCCTGGTCATCGTCGCCATCCTGCTGGTCTACATCTTCCTGGGCTGCGTCATGGATTCCCTGGCCATGATCCTGCTGACCATCCCCATCTTCTATCCGATGGTGATGGGGCTGGACTTCTACGGCATGGGCCACGACGACAAGTCGATCTGGTTCGGCATCCTGGCGCTGATGGTGGTGGAAATCGGCCTGGTGCATCCGCCGGTCGGCATGAACGTCTACATCATCAACCGCCTGGCGAAGGACGTTCCGTTGACGGACACCTTCAAGGGCGTGCTGCCGTTCCTGGCGTCGGATTTCATCCGGATCGCGGCGCTGGTGCTGTTCCCCGGTCTTGCGCTGGTGCTGGTCAGGACGTTCGGGGCGTTGTAACCGCAGTGCGGCGCGCCGCGCCGCGGCACGCATCCATCCAGAAGAAGGAAAGGCGATCCACGCCAACCCATGAGGAGACGAGCATGACGCAGCATTCCAAGCAGTTTCGACGCGCGGGCAGGATCCTGGCCGCGCTGGTCCTGGGCCTGACGGCGGCCGCGGGGGCCCGGGCGGCCGACCAGGTCGTTCTGAAAGTCGCCCATTTCCTGCCCGCGACCTCCAGCGCCCAGGTCAACCTGATCCAGCCCTGGTGCGACAGGATCGCGCGGGAATCGGACCAGCGCATGGTCTGCCAGATCTACCCGGCGATGCAGCTGGGCGGCACGCCGGCCCAGCTGTTCGACCAGGCCCGGGACGGCGTGGCCGACATCGTCTGGACCGTGCCGACCTACGCGGCGGGCCGCTTCGTCAAGAGCGAGGTCTTCGAACTGCCCTGGATCGCGGTCAAGGCCGAGGCGGGCAGCCAGGCGCTGTGGGAATATGTCCACAAGTTCGCCCTGGACGAGTTCAAGGGGGTGCACCCGATCTTCATGCACCTGCACGATGGCGCGCTGTTCCATTTTTCCGGCAAGCGGCCCAGGACCCTGGAGGATCTGAAGGGGCTGAAGATCCGTGCCGCGACCCGTTCCAACGCCCGCACCATCGAGGCGCTGGGGGCGGTCCCGGTGCAGATGCCGCTGCCCGCCGTGCCCGATGCCCTGAGCAAGGGCGTGGTGGACGGCGTGACCGTGCCCTGGGAAAGCGCCCCGGCCATCAAGCTGTCGGAAATCGCCGACTACCATTTCGACGTGCCCGAGGGCGCACCCCGGCTGTCGAACACGATCTTCCTGTTCGGCATGAACCAGGCGCGCTACGACAGCCTGCCGCCCGACCTGAAGAAGATCATCGACGACAACAGCGGCCTGAAGACCTCGGCCTGGGCCGGCCGGGCCGGCTTCGACGAAATCATCCCCAGGTTCAAGGCGCAGGCCAAGGCCGCCGGGAACCGGTTCTACGACATGCCGGATTCGGAATACCGGCGCTTCGTCGAGGCCACGCGCGGCGTCAGCCAGGAATGGATCAAGGCGGTCGACGCCAAGGGCGGCAAGGGGGCCGAGCTGCTGGCCGTGGCCCGCAACATGGTCAAGAGCCATGCGTCCGGCCAGTGACCGCGCGGCGCGTATCCGCCGCGTGACGGCGGGGGCCGCGTGACGCCGCGCCTGAACAGCGCCGACTGGCGCGCGGCGGCCCGTTCGGCCTTGCCGCGCTTCGTCTTCGACTACGTCGACGGCGCGGCCGACGACGGGCTGTGCAAACGGCGCAACCGCGACGACCTGGACCGCGTCACGCTGACACCCCGCGTGCTGCGCGACGTGTCGCGGCTGGAGACCGGGGTCGAGGTCTTCGGCCGCCGCTGGGCGCAGCCGTTCGGCGTGGCGCCCATGGGGCTCAACGGCCTGTCGTGGCCCGGCGGCGACGAGGCGCTGGCCCGGGCGGCGGCCGCGCACGGGGTGCCGTTCGCCCTGTCCACGGCCTCCAACGTCCGGCTGGAAGACCTGCGGGCGCGGGCCGCGCCGGGCATCCATTGGATGCAGCTGTACGTCATGCATCGCGGACTGGCCGAAGGCCTGGTCGAGCGCGCGGCCCGGGCGGGCTACGAGGCCCTGGTGCTGACGGTCGACGTGCCGGTCGGCGGCAACCGCGAACTGGACATCCGCAACGGCTTCCAGGTGCCGTTCAGGCCCACCGTCCGGTTCCTGTGCGACGTGGCGCGCCATCCGCGCTGGGCCTGGCGCATGGCGCGGGCCGGTCGGCTGGATTTCGCCAATCTGCGGGCCGAGGACGCCCCCGGCGCCGATTCCGCGAGCCTGCAGGCGGCGCTGCTGACCCGGGCCATGGATCGCAGCCTGACCTGGGAAAGCCTGGCCTGGCTGCGGCGGCTCTGGAAGGGACCCTTGCTGCTCAAGGGCGTGCTGCATCCGGACGATGCGCGCCGCGCACTGGACCACGGGGCGGACGGCCTGATCGTGTCCAACCATGGCGGGCGCCAGAGCGATGCGGCGCCGTCCGCGATCGCCGCGCTGCCGGGTGTCGTCCGGGCCGTGGGCGGGCGCGCGCCGGTCTTCATGGACGGCGGCGTTCGGCGCGGCGACGATGCGATCCGTGCGCTGGCCCTGGGCGCGCGGGCCGTGTTCCTGGGCCGTCCCCTGCTGTACGGCCTGGCCGCCGCCGGCGGCGCCGGCGTGGACGCCGTCCTGAGCCGGTTCGAGACCGACCTGCGGCGCGGCATGGCCCTGCTGGGGCTCGAAAACCTCGACGACGTGCCCGGATCCGGGCTCGCCGTCGGCGGCCCGGACTTTTCCCCGTCCCGGCCGTCGCGCATTTCACCACACCAAGGAGACATACGATGAAGATATGCACATCCGCGCTGCGCCTGCTGGCGGGCGCGGCCGCCGGCCTCGCCCTGGCGGCGTCCGCCCATGGAGAACAGGTCGTCCTGAGGGTGGCCCATTTCCTGCCCGCCACGTCCAACGCCCAGGTCAACATGATCCAGCCCTGGTGCGACAGGATCGCACAGGCATCGAACCAGCGCATGGTCTGCCAGATCTATCCGGCGATGCAGCTGGGCGGCACGCCGGCCCAGCTGTTCGACCAGGCCAAGGACGGCGTGGCCGACATCGTCTGGACTTTGCCGACCTATTCGGCGGGCCGCTTCACCAAGAGCGCCGTGTACGAGCTGCCCTGGCTGGTCCCGGACGCCGAGGCCGGCAGCCGTGCGCTGTGGGCCTTCACGCAGAAATACGCCCTGGACGAATACAAGGGCGTGCATCCGATCTTCATGCACGTGCATGGCGGCACCCTGATCCACTTCGTCGACAAGCGGCCCAGGACCCTGGCGGACATGAAGGGCCTGAAGATCCGCTCGGCCAACCGCGTCAACTCCCAGATGCTGGAGGCCATCGGCGCCGTGCCGGTGCAGATGCCGCTGCCCGCCGTGCCCGATTCGCTGGCCAAGGGGGTGGTCGACGGCGCGGCGGTGCCCTGGGAAGGCGTGCCGGCCATCAAGCTCGACGAGATCTCGCGCTATCACCTGGACGTGCCCAAGGGCAAGCCGCGCATGGGCAATTCGATCTTCCTGTTCGGCATGAACCAGGCGCGCTACGACAGCCTGCCGGCCGACCTGAAGAAGGTCATCGACGACAACAGCGGCATCGAGGTGTCCGCCTGGGCGGGCCGCACGGTCTTCGACGAGCGGGAAGCCGAGTTCATGAAGACGTCCAGGGAAAACGGCAGCGAGTTCCACGACATGGACGAGGCCGAATACCAGCGCTGGGTGGATGCGACCCAGGGCGTGCGCGACCTGTGGATCCAGGCGGTCGACAAGAAGGGCGGCAAGGGCGCCGATCTGTATGCGGCGGCCCGCAACCTGGTCAAGGAGTTCGCGACGCGCCATTGAGCCGCGCCGAATGCGGGTCCGGCCGTCCGGGCCCGCGTCAGCGCCGGTTCAGGACCAGGTGGCAGGCGCCGCCCAGCACCAGGCCCCAGAAGGCGCTGCCGATGCCCAGCAGGCTCATGCCCGAGGCCGTCGTCAGGAACGTCACCAGCGCGGCGTCGCGGTGCTCGGGCGCCTGCAGCGAGTCGTGGATGCTGCTGCTGAGCGTGCCCAGCAGGGCCAGCCCGGCGATGGCGGCCACCAGTTCGTGCGGAAAGGCGGCGAACAGCGCCACGACCGTGGCGCCGAAAATCCCCGTGAGCAGATAGAAGATCCCCGCCCAGACCGAGGCCTTGTAGCGTTGCGTGGCGTCCGGATCGGCGTCCGGGCTCATGCAGATGGCGGCCGTGATGGCGGCCAGGTTGAAGGCGTAGCCGCCGAAGGGCGCGAGCAGGATGCCCGTCACTCCGGTCCAGGAGATCAGCGGTGAGGCGGGCACCCGCGCGTAGCCGTTGGCGCGCAGCACGGCCAGGCCGGGGACGTTCTGGGACGTCATGGTGACGATGAACAGCGGCAGGGCCACGCCCACGAAGGTCGAGAACGAGAATGCGGGCGGCATCCAGACCGGCCGGGCGGGCGTCCAGTCGAGGCCGGACAGGGACAGGCCGCCCTGCAGGGCGGCGCAGACGATGCCGGCGGCCAGGGCCAGGGGGACGGCGTAGCGCGGCAGGGTGCGCCGGGCCAGCAGGAAGGCGGCCAGCATCACGCCCACCAGCAGCGGGCGGCCCTGCATGGAGACGAACAGGTCCATGCCGAAGCGCAGCAGGATCCCCGCGAGCATCGCCGAGGCCAGGTGCCGGGGCACCCAGTCCATGATCTTCTGGAACCAGCCCGTGACGCCGCACAGCGTGATCAGGGCCGAGCAGGCCAGGAAGGCGCCGATGGACTGCGCCAGGCCGATGTCGCCCAGGCTGGTGGCCAGCAGGGCGGCCCCGGGGGTGGACCAGGCCGTCAGCACGGGCGCCCGCCAGGCCAGCGCCAGGCCGATGCAGGTGACGCCCATGCCGATGCCCAGGGCCCACATCCACGAAGCCAGCTGGGCGCCTTGCGCCCCGGCGGCGCCGGCCGCCTGGAACACGATGGCGACGGAACTGGTGTAGCCGACCAGGACGGCGATGAAGCCGGCCGAGATGTGCGAGATCCGCAGCCAGCCCGCGATGCTTCCGGCTGTCGTGTCCGTGTTCATGCGTTTCCTTGGACGTGCGTGGAGGCCCATTGTAGGGGCCTTTTTGCCGCAGGGCCGCCCCAAGGCAAAAAGCGCCCCCTTGGGGGGCAGCAAGCAGGCGCAAGCCTGCGCAGCGTGGGGGCCTTTTTTCCGCCGGGCCGCCCCAAGGCCCGCCCCCGCTGGATGGGGGGCAGCAAGCAGGCGAAGCCTGTGCGGCGTGGGGGCTTTATGGTGCGGCCTGGGTGATGCTGTGCGCCCAGGTGAAGGCCTGCTGGACCAGCGGATCGAGCTGTTCGGCGGTGACGCCCAGCCCGCGCAGCAGGGGGGCGGGGTCCTCTTCCATGTCGCGGTCCGAGGGGAAGATCAGGGTGGCCAGGCGCAGGTCCGGACCCAGGGCGCCTTCGTGCCGCAGCAGCGCCTCGCGCACCGGGACGTCGACGTGGACCTGCGACAGCAGGTCCTGCATGGTGCCGTGGAACAGCTGGTCCATGATGGACAGGATGCCGGTGGTGAAGGCGGCCTCCGCGCGCACGGTCTGCTCGGGGTGGACCAGGGTGGACAGGGCTTCCATCAGGTGCGCCCGCGCGCTGGCCTGCAGCAGGATGGGCGACAGGTAGCCGGCCGGCCTGCCGGCCTCGGTGTACATCAGGACCTGGATCCAGCGCTGCAGCTGCCGGCGGCCCAGCAGCATGATGGCCTGGCTCAGGGATTCGACTTCCTGGCTCAGGCCGAAGGCCGGGGTGTTGACCATGTCCAGCAGCGTCTTGACCAGTTCGGGGTCCTGCTGCAGGCAGGCCTGGATTTCCGGGGCCTCGCCTTCGCCCATGATCAGCGTGACCAGGCGCAGCAGGGTCTTCTGGCGTGGCGTGAGGGCCGCCGCGGGTGTCAGGTCCATGGGCCAGTGTCCCTGGAACAGGGTGAAGCCCAGCAGCATGAAATTGTCGTGCGTCGCCTTGTCGGGCGTGTTCACGGCCATCAGCTGGCGGCCCGCCTGCTTGTGCTGGAAGCTCTGGCGGAAGATGTCGGCCTTGGTGCTCAGCGCGGGGTCGAAGCGCACGATCTTGCAGAAGGGCAGGAGCGCCTCGCGCCCGGGCTGGGCCGCGAGATCGCCGCGGATGGAGAATTTCGTGCCGCCGTGGGCCAGGCTTTGCAGCGTCTGGATCAGTTCAGGCGTGATCTCGATCGTTTCCGGGAATTCGAGGAAGGTGCGGTGGCGCGGCAGCATGTGCGCGAAGGCGTTCTGCAGCAGGCCCGGCGTGCCGTCGACCCAGTGCGGGGCGTAGGCGAAGAAGGCGCTGGCGCCATGCGCGCGCGCCGTCTCGATCAGGGCGGCCCCGGTGTCCGTGTCCGGTTCCTGCGGTTCGGCCCACAGGACGCGCAGCCGGTAGCCGGCCAGGCCCCGGTTCTGATCCAGGATCGGCTCGCGGCGGATCAGGCGGGGCGGCGGGGGGGCGGATGCGTCGGCCGCGGCGTCCGTGGACGGGTCGGTCGTCAGGGTGGGTTCCATCGAATCTCCTTTCCGGCGCCTGCGCCGCTTCCCGCGAGAGCGGGACGTGCGCAGGGGCGGTCCTGTCTTTTGTCTTGAAAACGGGAGTCTTGATCTTGTTATGGGGGGCGACCCGCCGGCGGCGGCTCGGACGCCGCCCAGCATTGTACTGTGCCCGCCGCCCGGGGTCAGCCCCGGTCCGCGTCTTTTCCGGCGCGGCGCGCCGTTCCGGCCCGGGGGGTGGTCTACAATCGGAGCATCGTTCCGTCGGAGAAACCCATGCCTGGATTGCTGCCCAATGTCGACCCCGAGGGGCTGCTGGAATATTCGGTGGTCTACACCGACCGCGCCCTGAACCACATGTCCGCGTCCTTCCAGCAGGTGATGCGCGACATCTCGCGCACCCTCAAGTCGGTGTACGGGGCGCATTCCGCCATCGTGGTGCCGGGCAGCGGCACCTTCGGCATGGAGGCCGTCGCGCGGCAGTTCGCCACCGGCAGGCGCTGCCTGGTGATCCGCAACGGCTGGTTCAGCTACCGCTGGAGCCAGATCTTCGAGGCCGGCCGCATCCCGTCGGAAGAGCGCGTGCTCAAGGCGCGTCCGGCCGAATCCGGCCCCCAGCCCTTCTTCGAACCGCCGCCGGCGGCCGAAGTCGTCGCGGCGATCCGTGAATTCAAGCCCGAGGTCGTCTTCGCCGCGCACGTGGAAACGGCGTCGGGCATCATGCTGCCCGACGACTACATCCGCCAGGTGGCCGACGCCGCGCACGAGGCGGGCGGCCTGTTCGTGCTGGACTGCATCGCCTCGGGCACCATGTGGGTGGACATGCGGGACGTGCATGCGGACGTGCTGATCTCGGCGCCGCAAAAGGGCTGGACCTCGTCGGCCTGCTGCGGCCTGGTGATGCTGGGCGAGGCCGCCCGCCGGCACATCGAGACCACGCAGAGCACCAGTTTCGCCTGCGACCTGCGCAAGTGGCTGGGCATCATGGAAGCCTACGAAAAGGGCGGCCATGCCTACTACACCACCCTGCCCACGGATTCCCTGACCGTGCTGCGCGACGTGATGGCCGAAACCGAGGCCTACGGCACCGACCGGGTCAAGGCCGAACAGCGGCAGCTGGGCGAGGCCGTGCGCGCGCTGCTGCGCGAACGCGGCTTCAAGAGCGTCGCGGCGCCCGGCTTCGAGGCCCCCGGCGTGGTGGTCAGCTACACCAGCGACGACGGCATCCACACGACGCGCAAGTTCGCCGAGGCCGGACTGCAGGCCGCCGCCGGCGTGCCCCTGGCCTGCGACGAGCCCGAAGGCTTCAAGACCTTCCGCCTCGGCCTGTTCGGCCTGGACAAGCTGCACAACGTCGAGCGCACCGTCGATACGCTGGCCCGGGCGCTGGACCGGATCCAGGCGTAATCGCGGGACGTTCCGCCTCCGGGCGCCCGCTTCAGGCGCCGTCCAGCCCCATCCGCCAGAAGTCGATCTCCAGGCGGGTGGCGTCGCGGAACGTCGCCGCCAGCCCGTCCAGGCGCTCGGCGGTCTGGCCGGCCAGCCGCGCGTCCAGCCAGTCGCGCTCGGCCCGCGCCGCCGCCTGGAACTCCTCGCTGGCGTACATGGCGATCCAGGCTTCGTAGGGATTGGCCGGCCCCCGGACGGTGAACGGCTGGGCCTCGATCCAGCGGGCGATGTCCGCGTAGCCGACCAGGCAGGGGGCCAATGCCACGTGCAGGTCCAGCAGGTCGCCGCGATGGCCGGCGTCCAGGACGTAGCGGGTGTAGGCCATGGTCTCGCGCGCCTCGGGCAGGGCCTCCAGCTCGGCCTCGGCGATGCCCCATCGGGCGCAGTAGTCCACGTGCAGGCCCATCTCCAGGTCCACGATGGCCTTCAGGCTGTCCAGGCCCTGGCGCAGTTCGGCGATCGTGCGGCTCTTGTAGACCGCCAGTCCCCAGGCGCGGGCGAAGTGCACCAGGAACAGATAGTCCTGGCGCAGGTAGCGGCGGAAGGCCTCGGCCGGCAGGGTGCCGTCCGCGAGCCTGCGCACGAATTCGTGCTGGCAGTAGGCCTCCCATTCGGGGACGCAGCGGGCCAGCAGGGCGGCGAAGGACGTCGGGTCGGATGAGGGCGTCATGCGGGTCTCCATTGCGGGGTTTTTCCGGCCCCGAGTGTAGCCCGCGAGGCATGTCGCCGCCGTCCCGGGACCGCCTACGGTACGATATCGTGGACGGCGGGGGCCGCGTCTCCGTCAGCGGAAGAGACTCCATGCGATCCAGCATCACCTTCAAGCTGTTCCTGGCCATCCTGGCGACCTGCATCGTCGTGGCGCTCGCCATGGGCATGGCCGTGCGCTACAGCTTCGACAGCGGCTTCGACGACTACATCCGGGAACGCGAGAACCAGCGGCTGGACAGCCTGGCGCTGGCGCTGGCGGCCGACTACGTCGAGGCCGGGGGCTGGAGCTTCCTGGCCGAGGGCGGCGACCGCTGGGGACGCAGCCTGCGCCTGTCGCGCTACGCCCGGCCGGTCGACCGCGACCACGACCACGACCGCAATGGCGGACCGCCGCCGGGACCGCCGCCGCGCGTCACGCTGCTGGACGCCGAAGGCGGCTGGCTGGCGGGGCCGCGCGTGCGCCCCGGGGCCGAACTGATCCGCCATCCTGTCACCGTCGAGGGCCGGTCCGTGGGCTGGCTGCTCAGCCCCCCGCCCATGCCCATGGTCGTCAACGACGAGATCGACCGCCGCTTCCAGTCCCGCCAGCTGCGGGCGACCTGGGTGATCGTCGGCCTGTCCGTGCTGCTGGCGGCCCTGGTCAGCCTGCTGCTGGCGCGCCTGCTGCTGGTGCCGGTGCGGCGCATCGCCCAGGCCACCCGCCGGCTGGCCGACGGCGATTTCGACATCCGGGTGCGGGTCGGGGCGCCCGACGAACTCGGGCGGCTGGCGCGCGACTTCAACCGCCTGGCGCACAGCCTGGCGCGCAACGCCCGCCTGCGCCGGGAACTGATGGCGGACATGTCCCACGAATTGCGGACCCCCCTGGCCGTGCTGCGCGGGGAAATCGAAGCCCTGCAGGACGGCCTGCGCGCGCCGGACGAGGCCGCCCTGGCCTCGCTGGCCCACGAGATCGGGCGCCTGAACCGGCTGGTGGACGACCTGCGCGAACTGTCGCTGGCCGACGCCGGCGCCCTGGACTACCGCATGCGGCCACTGGACCTGTCGGCGCTGGCCGCGCGGGCGCTCGACGCGGTGCGCGACCGGTACGCCAGGGCCGGCCTGGCGCTGGACCGGGACATCGAGCCCGGCCTGCGGCTGTCCGGCGACGAACGCCGCCTGGAGCAGCTGCTGGCGAACCTGCTGGAAAACAGCCTGCGCTACACCGACAGCCCCGGGCGCGTGCGCCTGCGGGCCGGCCGGCGCGACGGCCGCATCGTGCTGGAGGTCGCCGACACCGCGCCTTCGGTCGCGCCCGACCAGCTGCCCCGCCTGTTCGACCGCCTGTACCGGGTGGAATCCTCGCGCAGCCGCCTCCATGGCGGATCGGGGCTGGGCCTGGCGATCTGCCGGTCCATCGTCCAGGCCCACGGCGGCGAAATTTCAGCGGCGCCGTCCGACCTGGGCGGACTGGCGATCCGCGTCGAATGGCCCCTGGCGGACGGCCGGGCGGCGGATGCGGCGGGCGGCTTTCCCGCGACGGACGAGGAGTGAGGCATGCGGATTCTGGTGGTCGAGGACGAACCCAAGCTGGCCGAGGTGCTGCGGACCTACCTGCAGGCGGCCGGCTACGAAGTGCGCTGCGCGGACGACGGCCTGGCCGTCATGTCCCTGGTCTCGGACTGGCGGCCCGACCTGGTGCTGCTGGACCTGATGCTGCCCGGGCGCGACGGCCTGGACCTGTGCCGCGACATCCGCGCCGGGACGTCGATTCCGGTCATCATGGTGACGGCCAGGACCGAGGAGATCGACCGCCTGCTGGGCCTGGAGCTGGGCGCCGACGACTACATCTGCAAGCCCTACAGCCCCAGGGAAGTCGTGGCCCGCGTCAAGGCGGTCCTGCGCCGCAGCGCGGCGGATCCGGCGCCCGCCCGGGCGCGCGAGGCCGGAGGGCTGGACATCGACGAGGGCGCCTGGAGCGCCCGCCTGGACGGCGCGCCGCTGGACCTGACGCCGGTGGAATTCCGCCTGCTGGCGCTGCTGGCCAGCCAGCCGGGGCGCATCTTTTCCCGCGACCAGGTGCTGGACGGCCTGTACGACGACCGCCGCGTCGTCACCGACCGGGCCGTGGACAGCCATGTGAAGAACCTGCGCCGCAAGCTGGCCGCCGTGCGCCCGGACGAGGAACTGATCCGCTCCGTCTACGGGGTGGGCTACCGGCTGGACCTTGCAGGATCCGCTGACGCTTCTCCATGAAGTCTTCACGATTCGCCCATTTTTGCGCCGCAGTCGGCCCTTAATCTGTCTCCATCGCGGCTCCATCGGGGGGCCGCCGGAAACTGAAGAAAGGAAGACCGACATGAACTTCGACCACGCCACCCGCGCCCGCTCGCTCTCCGCCCTGGCCATGGCCGCCGCCCTGGTCGCCGCGCCCCTGGCCGCCTCGGCGGCTCCCGGCATGCCGGACGACGGCGGCCCCCGCCACCATCAGCAGGGCGGCCCCGGCTTCGGCCATCACGGCCCCGATTTCGGCCGCTTCGGCGGGGACCATGGCCGCTTCGGCGCGGCCCGCGGCCTGCGCGCCCTGGACCTCAGCCAGGACCAGCAGGACCGGATCTTCAAGATCCGCCACGATCAGGAACAGGCCTTCTACGACGGCAAAAAGGCCTTGCGCGCCGCGCACGAATCGCTGCGCGACATCGGCCGCGCCGACACCTTCGACGAGGCCAAGGCCCGGCAGGCGGCCGACGCCCTGGGGCAGGCCCAGTCGCGGATGGCCCTGCTGCGCGTCCAGACCGATGCGCAGATCCGCGCGGTGCTGACGCCCGAACAGCGCCAGAAGCTGGCCGACATGCGCGCGCCGAAAAAGGGCGAAAAACCCGCGAAGTCCTGATCGCCGTCGACGACGTCCGTTCCCGCCCCGGATCGATCCAGGAAATATCGGGCGCCTGATATCCGGAGCCGGCCTTGCGCCGGTTCCGGATTTTTCATCCCCGGGTCTTGTTGACCGGAACGCCGTCCGTGCCCGCGAACCGCATGTCCGACAGCACGCGCCGGGCGTTGGCGGCGCAATCCACGTCTTGCGGCTTGGCTTCGATCTGCGCCATCAGGCTGATCAGGTGAGCCTTGTTTTGCGCGAGCCGTGCTTGCAGGGCTTCGATCTCCTGCACTTTGCGGCGCAGCGTGTCGAGCAGGACGCCATGTTCCCAGTTGTCGAGGTCGCCGGGCAGCAGTGCGCGCAGTTCGCCCAGACTGAAGCCCACGCGCTGTCCGGTCGTGATCAGCCCGAGCTTCAATACCGCATCATCGCCATAGCTGCGGTAGCCGTTGGCCTGGCGCCCGACCGCCTTGAGCAGGCCGATGCGTTCGTAGAAGCGAATGCGCGAAGGCGCCAGGCCGGTGCGCTCCGCCAGTTCCCCGATCTTCATGATCGCGCGGCTCCGATGAGGCATGTGGTTTGACATTGAACTTTACTTCAAGGTTAGTCTGCCAGCCTTGACATCGCAAGATGCGACTTCACAAAGGTGGACAGGATGCAGACGATATTGGGAGCGAACGGCCAGATCGCCACGGAACTGGCGCGGGCGCTACGGCGCGCGTACACGGATGAATTGCGGCTCGTGAGCCGCAATCCGCGCAAGGTCAACGACACCGACAGCCTTGTGTCCGCCGATCTGCTCGATGCGAGGCAGACCCTGGATGCGGTCAGGGGAAGCGGAGTCGTCTACTTCACGGCCGGCTTGCCGCCGGACACGGCGCTGTGGGAAGCGCGGTTTCCCACCATGCTGAAGAACGCCCTGAATGCCTGCCGGGAGACGGGCGCGAGTTTTGCCTATTTCGACAACACCTACATGTATCCGCAGGATGCGAGATTGCTGACGGAGGAGACCCCCTTCGCTCCGGTGGGTCGCAAGGGCAGGGTGCGCGCGGTCATGGCGTCCATGGTGCTCGAGGAGATGGCGCGAGGAGGGATTCCCGTGCTCATCGGCCGGGCGCCCGAGTTCTACGGCCCGGGCAAGACGCAGAGTTTCACGAACGCGCTGATCATCGAAAGGCTCCGGGCCGGCAGGAAGCCGCGCGTGCCGGTGCGTGACGATACGCGGCGCACGCTCATCTGGACGCCGGACGCGAGCCGTGCGTTGGCGGTCCTGGGCAATACGCCCGATGCGTTCGGCCAGTCCTGGCATCTGCCGTGTTGCGACGACCGGCCGACATACAAGGAATTCGTCGCGATGGCCGGCGAGGTCTTCGGGCGGAGGCCTGCCCATGCGGTCATCGGTAAGCGGGCGCTGGCCGCGGCCGGACTGTTTTCGAGGCAGGTCCGCGAGATCCGGGAACTGCTGCCGCGCTACGAGCAGGACAACCTCTTCGATTCCACGAAGTTCAAACGCCGCTTCCCCGAGTTCGATGTAACGGCCTATCGGCAAGGCCTGGAGTGGATCCGGCGGGAGTGGCAGGACAGATAGGCGCCGCCGGCGTGGCGCCTGTTTCAGGCCGATGGCGCCGCTGTGTCTAGACGATCCGCAACGGCCCTGACCCAGGCAGGCGCGTCACCAGATCGGCGCCCGCCAGCCTGGCCGGCGTGTAGGCGCCGCCGGCGGGCCGGGCCGTCATCAAGTGTTCGACCACGGCCAGCGAGCCGGCGATGGTCAGGCTGTAGCCATTGGCGGTGCGGATGCGCGCGGTCTTTTTCTCTCCGCGCGCATTGGTGGCCTCTCCCCAGACGAGGGTGGGCATCCGTGCGCGTTTTTCCTCGTCGGGGCCCTTCACCGTCCTGGCGATGCGCGCCTTGATCAGCTTCTGCACCCACGACAGCCGCAGGAGTGGCCGGATGTGGTTGGCGCGCCGGGCGTTGGCGATCATGCGGGGCGATCCCGGGATGAACACCTGGATGTTCGGAATGCCGGTGGTGTGCCAGGCGGTGGACACGTCCCCCCAGGGGATCGTCATCGCGTCCTTCTCGCCGTCGCCGAAGTCGATGCGGCGTACCACGCAGGCCAGCGGTACCGTGACGATCTTTCCGTCCCGGCGCACTTTGCCGCCCTGAGCCAGGCCTTCGACCGAGGTCTTGGCGGTGCCGGGCGAGAAGCCCGAGCGCGAATCGAAGCCCAGTGCGAGATGCGTCGCATCCGGGAGTGCCTCTTTCAGGGCGGCGGCCACGCAGTCGGTGGGGATGACATCGAAGCCCACGCCCGGACACAGCACGACGCCGGCGTTCCGCGCGCGGGCATCGAGCGACTGCGCCTGCTCGAACACGGCGATCTCGCCGGTGATGTCCAAGTAATGGGCATGAGCGCGCAGGCAGGCTTCCATCATCGGCGCCGCGGTGGCCGAGAACGGGCCGGCGCAGTTCAGTATCAACGCATGGCCCCGGATCCGCTCGGCCAGTGCCGTAGTGTCATCGAGGTCGAAAGCGCATGCCTCCAGCCCCAGACTGCGCGCCAGCGCCTCGACGCTTGCTCGACCGCGACCCGCCAGCACGGGTTTGAGCCCGCGCCGCGCCGCTTCGCGGGCGATCAGTTCCCCGGTATAGCCGTTCGCGCCATAGATCATCCAGCGCATGGGCGTGGGGTCGCCATGCCGTTCATTCGTCGGAGCATTCGCTGGAGCAGCGCTTTTCATGGTGTCGCCTTGGGGATGAAAGGGTATCGCCGCAAAGCATAAGTTTGAAGCTGACTTCAATGTCAACCCCACCGTCCGCGGCAAGCCGCGGGCGCAGTGCGGGGCCGTGGTTCATCGGGCGAACAGCGTCCCCACCGACTGGAAATGGCGCCGGTAGTAGGGGTTGTCCAGCCGGTCGATGCGGACCTGGCCGCCGGTGGACGGCGCGTTGATGAAGCGCCCGTCGCCCAGGTAGATGCCCATGTGAGAATTCGGCCGGCCCAGCGTGTCGAAGAACACCAGGTCGCCGGCGCGCAGGTCGCGGCGCGGAACGGGCCGGCTCATGCGGGCGATCTGCTCGGTGTTGTGGGGCAGGGCGGCGCCGGTGGCCGTGCCGAACACGTATTTCACCAGGCCGCTGCAGTCGAAGCCCTGCTGGGCCTGCGAGCCGCCGTAGCGGTAGCGGGTGTCCAGCAGGCTCAGGGCCGTCATGACGACCTCGGTGCGCTGGGCCGGATCGATGTCGGGGTTGGCCAGGGCCGGTCCCCGGCCGCCCGGACCGGCGCACGCCGCCAGCCACAGGCACGCCAGGCCGGCCGCCAGGGCGCGGACGGCCCGCCATCCCCGGGACGGACCGGCATGGGTCGCGGCGGACGGGAGGGCGGCCATGCGCGGATCAGCCCGGGGCCGTCTTGCCCTCGGGCCAGTAGTGGCTGTCGGGCAGGTTGCGGGCGCCGAAGATCGCCTGTCCGACGCGCACGGTGGTGGCGCCTTCCTCGATCGCCCATTCGAAATCCCCGGACATGCCCATGGACAGCTCGGCGAAATCCGCACCCTGGGGGGCGTCCTGGCGCAGCCGGTCGCGCAGGTCGCGCAGCAGCTGGAAGCAGGGGCGCACGCGGGCCTCGTCCGGGGAAAACAGGGCCAGCGTCATCAGGCCGCGCACCCGCAGCGCGCCGTAGGCGGGCAGGGCGCGGGCGAAGTCCAGCGCCTGCTCGGGCGCCAGGCCGAACTTGCTGGCCTCGCCGGACGTGTTCACCTGGACGAAGACATCCAGGCCGCGGCCTTCCTCCTGCAGGCGCCGGTCCAGGGCCTCGGCCACGCGCAGGTTGTCCAGGGCCTGGAATTCCCGGGCGAAGCGGGCCACGAACTTGGCCTTGTTGGTCTGCAGGTGGCCGATCACGGCCCAGCCCAGGTCGGACAGGTCGGCCATGGCTTCCCATTTGCCGTAGGCCTCCTGGACCTTGTTCTCGCCCAGCAGCCGGCAGCCGGCCGCGTAGGCCATGCGGATGCGGGGCTCGTCCACGGTCTTGCTGACGGGCAGCAGGCGCACTTCGGCCGGGTTGCGGCCGGCCCGCGCGCAGGCGGCGTCGATGCGCGCGCGGATGTCGGCCAGATTGGCCTGGATTTCCTCCGGGGTTTCGGCCGTCCGGTAGGCGGGCCGGACGGGGGATGGCACAGCGTTCATTGCAACGGTCTCGGGCAGGAAGGATGATGGGTCGAGGGCAGTCCCTAGGATAACCCCAACGCGCGGCAATCCCAATGCGGCGGGGCCGAAAGCCTTTTATGATGCTGTCTGGTCAATCGAAGGAGCAGGCGTGGCGGAACTCACTCCGGGGCTGATGCTGGTCCACGGCAATCGGGCGGAACAGCTGCGCGAGGTGCTGGTCGCGTGGCTGCGCCATTCGCCGCTGGACCCCCTGGAAAACGAGTGCCTGCTGGTGCACAGCAACGGCATCGCGCAGTGGCTGCGGCTGGCCCTGGCCGAGCGCGACCAGGGCTGCGGCATCGCGGCCGCGCTGGATTTCCTGCTGCCGTCGCGCTTCATGTGGCAGGCCTATCGCGCCGTGCTGGGCGCGGATGCGGTTCCCGAGCAGTCCCCCCTGGACAAGGACCCGCTGGCCTGGCGCCTGATGCGCCTGCTGCCCACGCTGGCCGGCCGGCCCGGCTTCGAGCCGGTGGCGCGCTTCCTGGCCGACGACGCCGGCGTGCGCAAGCGCCACCAGCTGGCCCACCGGCTGGCGGACCTGTTCGACCAGTACCAGGTCTACCGGGCCGACTGGCTGGACGCCTGGGGCCGGGGCGAAATCGTCCTGCCCGACGCGCTCGGCCGCGACCAGCCCCTGCCCGAGGCCGAGGCCTGGCAGGCCCGCCTGTGGCGCGCCCTGCTGGACGACCTGGGCGCGGCCGGCGGCGAGCCGGTCGGCCGCGCCGCCGTGCACGCGGCCTTCATGGCGCGGGTCCGGGCGCCGGGCGACCTCCCGCGCCCGGCCGGGCTGCCGCGCCGCCTGCTGGTCTTCGGCATTTCCGCCATGCCGCGCCAGGCCCTGGAGGCTCTGTCGGGCCTGTCGCGCTGGATCCAGATCCTGGTGTGCGTGAACAACCCCTGCGCCCACTATTGGGCCGACATCCTGGGCGACCGCGACCTGTTGCGGGCGCGCTTCCGGCGCCAGGTGCGCCGCCCGGGCATGCCGGAGGTCCTGGACGAGAACGCGCTGCACCAGCAGACCCACCCTCTGCTGGCGTCCTGGGGGCGGCAGGGGCGCGACTTCATCGGCCTGCTCGACGACATCGACGACCCGGCGCACCGGGCGCGCTGCGGGCTGGCCTTCGAGGCCCTGCACCAGCGGATCGACGCCTTCGAGGCCCTGCCCGGGCATACGCTGCTGGAGCAGCTGCAGGACGACATCCGCGACCTGCGGCCCCTGGCCGAGACGCGCGCACGCTGGCCGGCGGTCGACCCGGCGCGCGACGACTCGCTGCGCTTCCACATCGCCCACAGCGCCCAGCGCGAGGTCGAGATCCTGCACGACCAGCTGCTGGCGGCCTTCGCCGCCGATCCCCGCCTGCAGCCCCGCGACGTGATCGTGATGGTGCCCGACATCGAGGCCTACGCGCCCCACGTGCAGGCGGTCTTCGGCCAGTACGATCCCCGGGACCGGCGCCACGTGCCCTATGCCCTGGCGGATCGCGGGCAGCGCCGGGCCGACCCGCTGGTCATCGTCCTGGAACAGCTGCTGTCCCTGCCGCGCCTGCGCCTGGGCATCCAGGAAGTCCTGGAGTGGCTGGACGTGCCGGCGCTGCGGGCGCGCTTCGGCATCGAGGCCGAGGACCTGCCCCTGCTGCAGGCCTGGGCGCGGGACGCCGAAGTGCGCTGGGGGCTGCATGCCGAGCATCGCGGCGCCTTCGGCCTGGAGCAGGCGCCGGCGGCGGCCCATGGACATACCTGGCGCTTCGGCCTGGAGCGCATGCTGCTGGGCTACGCGGCCGGCCCCGACGCGCCGGCCTGGGGCGGCATCGAGCCCTATGGCGAGACCGGCGGCCTGCAGGCCCAGGCGCTGGGCGCGCTGGCCCGGCTGCTGGACACGCTGGACCGCCATTGGCGGCGGCTGGGCGAGGACGCCGCGCCCGCGCAGTGGGTCGCGTCCCTGCGGGCGCTGCTCGACGATTGCTTCCTGCCGGTGTCGGACGCCGACGAGCACACGCTGGCGCGTTTCCGGGAGATCCTGCAGGACTGGGCGCTGCTGTGCGAGACCGCCGGGTTGGACGAGGTCCTGCCGGTGTCCATCGTCGCCGAGCATTGCCTGGGCCGGCTGGACCAGGCCGGCCTGTCGCAGCGTTTCTTCGCGGGCGCGGTGACCTTCGCCACGCTCATGCCCATGCGGGCCATCCCGTTCCGGCGCGTGTGCCTGCTGGGCATGCAGGACGGCGCCTTCCCGCGCCAGCGCGTGCCGGTCGACTTCGACCTGATGGCGCTGCACCCGCGTCCCGGCGACCGCTCCCGGCGCGAGGACGACCGCTACCTGTTCCTGGAGGCCCTGCTGTCCGCGCGCGACCAGCTGTATCTTTCCTGGGTCGGGCACAGCATCCACGACAACACGCCGCAGCCGCCTTCCGTGCTGGTGTCCCAGCTGATGGATCACCTGGACCGGGGCTGGCGGGCCGCGGACGGCGACGGCTCCCTGTCGCGCGCCCTGAGCCTGCATCACCCGCTGCAGCCGTTCAGCCGCCGCTATTTCCCCGCGCAGGCGCGGACCGGCCCCGACGCGCTGTTCACCTACGCGGCCGAGTGGCGCGCCGCCCGCAGCCCCGCCGACGCCGGGGCTGCGCCGGCCGTCCTGCCGCCGCCGCGCCGGGATGCCGCGCTGCGGCTGGACGTCCTGCGCCAGTTCCTGCGGCATCCCGTGCGCGCCTTCTTCCAGCAGCGCCTGCAGGTGTACTTCGAGTCGCCGGCCCCCGACCTGGACGAAGGAGAGCCCTATGTCCGGGACGGACTGGGGCAGTGGCAGCTGCGCGCCGAGCTGCTCGAGGCCCTGCGGCGGGCCCCCGATCCGGCCGGCGCCGGGCCGGCGTTCCAGGACTGCCTGGATCGCATGCGCCGGCGCGGCGCCCTGGTCGCGGGCGGGCTGGGCGAGGCCGCGGCGCAGGCCTTGTACGACAGTGTGCGGGAGGCCGTCGATCCCTATCGCCAGGCCTGCGAGGCTTGGCCCCAGGCATCCGACGAGACCTTGCGCATGGAAAGCGCCGTCCCGGACACCGGCTGGGTGTTCGAGGATACGCTCGCCGGCTGGCGCCGGGACGGGCGGGGCGGGTGGGGCCGGATCGTGCTGCTCGCCAGCCATCTGGTGCGCGACAGGCGCTACCGCATCGCGCCCATGATGCCGGCCTGGCTGGATCATCTGGCCGCGCATGCGCACGGCCGGTCCCTGACGACCGTGCTCGTCAGCCCCCAGGGCTGCGTGCGCTTCGAGCCGCTGGATCCGGACCGGGCCGCCGGGCAGTGGCGGGCCTTGTGGGCCGCCTGGCGGGAAGGCATGCGCGCCGCGCTGCCGGTGGAAATCGACGCGGCGGGCGCCTGGCTGCGGGCGGGCGCCGATCCGGACCCCGAGGGCAGGGCCTGGCGGGCGGCCGAGGACATCTACCGCAAGCGGGTGGACGACGACCTGTACCTGCGGCGCTGCTATCCCGATTTCGGCCGCCTGTGCGCGGACGGGGGCTTCTTCCATTGGGCCGGGACCCTGTACGGCGAGGCGGCGCGGGCGATCCTGCCGTTCCCGGTGGCGGACGAGGTCGTGGAATGAGCATGTCGGACCAGGCGATCCCCCAGGTCGATCCGCTGCGCTTCCCCCTGCGCGGCAGCCACCTGATCGAAGCCAGCGCCGGGACGGGCAAGACCTGGACGATCGCCGCGCTGTACGTCCGCCTGGTGCTGGGGCATGGCGGGCAGAGTCCCCGCCTGCCCACCGAGATCCTCGTCCTCACCTTCACCGAGGCCGCCGCCCAGGAACTGCGCGACCGGATCCGCGGCCGCCTGGCCGAGGCCGCCGTCTGGTTCGCCCGGGATGCGGAAGAGGACCGCGAGGCCGATCCGTTCCTGGCGTCCCTGCGGCGGGACTGGCCCCGGGACCGATGGGCGGGCTGCGCCCGCACGCTGGACCTGGCGGCGCAGTCCATGGACGAGGCCGCCATTTCCACCATCCATGCCTGGTGCGCGCGGGTCCTGCAGGAGCACGCCTTCGACAGCGGCAGCCTGTTCGAGCAGCGGCTGGAACCGGACCTGAGCGCCGAGATCCGGGAGGCGGCCTGGGACTACTGGCGCGCGCACGTGGCGCCGCTGGAACCCGAACCGCTGGCCGAGGTGCTGGCCATCTGGGCCGGACCGGACGCCCTGCTGGGCCTGTCCGGCCTGCTGACCCGCGAATCCCTGCCCGAGGCCGTCGATGAAGACCTGGCGGCCGTGCTGGCACGCCACCATGCGGACCGGCGGGCACGCCTGGCCGTGCTGAAAGCCCCCTGGACCGAGGCCGCCGACGCGCTGGAGGACTGGCTGGTCTCGCTGGGCAAGCAGATCAAGGTCCGGCCGGCCGATTTCCGCCGCTGGACGCAGGCGCTGCGGGCCTGGGCGCGGGATCCCGATCAGGCCGAACCGGACCTGAAGACGGGCTGGGGCCGCCTGACGCCGCAGGGCATCCAGGACAAGTGGCAGGGCGGCGGGCCCGCGCCGTCGCATCCGGCGAGCGTGGCGCTGGCCCGCCTGCGCGCCGACCTGGATGCGCTGCCCGCCGTGCGCGAACCCCTGCTGCGCCACGCCCTGGCCTGGATGGCCCGGCGCCTGCGCCAGGCCCTGTCCAGCGCCGCGCTGCTGGGCTTCGACGGCCTGCTCGTGAACCTGGACGCCGCCCTGGAGGGCGCCTCGGGCGCCCGGCTGGGGCAGACCCTGCGGCGGCAGTTTCCCGTGGTGCTGATCGACGAATTCCAGGACACCGACCCGGTGCAGTACCGGATTTTCGACCGGGTCTACCGGGTGGCCGACGACGACCCGGACACCGCGCTGGTCTTCATCGGCGACCCCAAGCAGTCCATCTACGGCTTCCGGGGCGCCGACGTGCACACCTACCTGCGGGCGAACCGGGCCTGCGCGGGGCGGGTCCGCACCCTGGGCCGCAACTATCGTTCCTCCGGGGCCATGGTCGAGGCGGTCAACCGGTGCTTCGCCCTGGGGGGTGCGCGGGCCTTTCCCACCGGGATGCCGGGCGTGGGCATCCCTTTCCATCCCGTCGAGGCCCGGGGCCGCCCGGAGCGCTGGGAGGTCCTCGGCCGCCCGGCGCCGGCCATGAGCGCCTGCTGGATCGAGCCGGCGGCGGAGGGCAAGCCCCTGTCCTCGGCCCAGTACGAACAGGAAGCCGCCGAACGCTGCGCCCTGCGGGTGGCCGGAATCCTGGCGCGGGGCCGGCGCGGCGAGGCGGGCATGCGCGCCGGGGACCGCTGGACGCCGGTGCGGCCCGCCGACATCGCCATCCTGGTCAACACCCATGCCGAGGCGCGTGCCGTGCGCCAGGCGCTGGCCCGGGCCAGGGTGCGCAGCGTGTATCTGTCGGAACGGGACTCCGTCTACGAATCGCCGCAGACGGCGGAAATCGCCCTGTGGCTGGATGCCTGCGCGCATCCCGAGGACGAGCGCGCCGTGCGGGCGGCCCTGGCCGCCCCGGCGCTGGGCCTGGACTGGCGGGCGCTGGACCGGCTGGTGGAGGACGAGCGCGCCTGGGACGCCGAGGTCGAGCGCTTCCAGGCCTACCGCCAGATCTGGCGGCGGCGCGGCGTGCTGCCCATGCTGCGCCGGCTGCTGCACGATTTCGACGTGCCGGCCCGCCTGCTGGCCGACGGCTACGAGGGCGAACGGCGCCTGACCGATTTCCTGCACCTGGCCGAACTGCTGCAGCAGGCCGCCGCCCACCTGGACGGCGAGCAGGCCGTGCTGCGGTACCTGCGCCGGCAGTCCCGGGCGCCGCAGGGCGAGGATGGCCGCCGCCTGCGCCTGGAAAGCGACGAGGGCCTGGTGCGGGTCGTGACCGTGCACAAGTCCAAGGGGCTGGAATACCCCCTGGTCTTCCTGCCCTTCGTCTGCAAGTCGCGTCCGGTCGAGGCGGGACGGGGACCCTACCTGCTGCCCGGGGAGACGGACCGGGAGTGGATCATGGAAGCGGACCCCGGGCAGCTGCTGCGCCTGGACGGCGAGCGCCTGGGCGAGGACGTGCGCAAGCTGTACGTGGCGCTGACGCGGGCGCGCCACGCCGTCTGGATGGCGCTGGGGCCGCTCAGGGCGGGCGGCGGCAGCGGCATCGGCCACCTGCTGGGCGAGGACCTGCGCGCCGGCTGGGACGGCCTGGCGCGGACCCATCCCGGCCTGATGGCCTGGGACGCGGCGCCGGCGGCCGACGCCGATCCCGCGCCGCCCGCCGACGAGGTGCCCGAGGCGCTGGGGGAGGCCCGCCGCCTGTCCGCGCCGGCGGTCGGGCAGGCCTGGTGGATCTCCAGCTATTCCGCCCTGTGCCTGGCCGACGCCGCCGCGCCCGAGACGGCCGCCGAGGACGTGCTGCGCGAAGGCCGCCAGGCCGATCCCGCGCCGGCGCGCCGGCCGGGGGACGCCGCGTCCCCCCCGATCGGCTCGGGCCTGCGGGATTTTCCGCGCGGCAGCGAGGCCGGGACGTTCCTGCACGGCCTGCTGGAATGGGCGGCGCGGCGGGGCTTCCGCGACCTGGACGACGAGGCGCGCGACCTGATCGCCCGGCGCTGCGCCGTGCGCGGCTGGGAGGCCCACATCGACGCGCTGCACGGCTGGCTGCTGCGCCTGGCGCGCACCGAGTGGCGGCCGGACCTGCCGGGCGGCCCCGTGCTGCGCCTGGACGGCCTGCAGGCCTGCCTGCCGGAAATGGAGTTCTGGCTGCCGGCGCACCGGGTGGACATCGGGCGCCTGGACGGGCTGCTGCGCCGGAGGACCTTCGGCGGCGGCGCCCGCCCGGCCCTGGCGGCGGGGCGGCTGAACGGCATGTTCAAGGGCTTCATCGACCTGGTCCTGCAGGCCGACGGCCGCTATTACCTGGTCGACTACAAGTCCAACGACCTGGGGCCCCGCGAGGCCGACTACGCGCCCGAGGCGCTGGCGGTGGCCATGCGCGCGTCCCGCTACGACGCGCAGATGCTGATGTACGTGCTGGCGCTGCACCGGCAGCTGCGCGCCCGCCTGGCGGGCTACGACTATGCGCGCCACATGGGCGGCGCGCTGTACCTGTTCCTGCGCGGTCAGGAGGCGCCCGGCCAGGGCCTGGTGGCGCTGCGGCCCGCGCCGGACCTGATCGAGGCGCTGGACGCGCTGTTCGACGGCGAGGCCGGGGAGGCGGACGATGACTGAGTTTCCCGGCTGGCTGGCGTTCGGACAGCCCGAGGAGGACCTGCGCGACCTGGACGTGGCCTTCGGCCGCCTGCTGGCCCGCCAGGCGCCGCGGGCGCCCGGGCTGGCCCTGCGCCTGGCGGTCCTGTGCAGCGCCCGGCTGGCGCACGGCCACCCCTGCCTGGACCTGAAGGCCCTGTGCGAGCCGGACGAGGGCGCGCCGGCGGACGCCGGGGACGGCAGGGCGGGGCCGCCGGCCTGGGTGGAGGGCGGACTGGACGGCTGCCTGGCGGCGCTGGCGGCGGCCGACTTCGTGGGCGACGGCGGCGGCCCGCAGCCGCTGGTCCTGCAGGGACACCGCCTGTACCTGGCCCGCTACTGGCGCGCCGGGCGGCGCATCCGCGAGGACCTCGGCCGGCGCCTCGCGCTGGAACCGCCGGAGGCGCGCGAACCGGCCGCCGTCCGCGCCTGGCTGGACAAGGTCTTCGCCGAGCCCGCCGCCGAGCCGCCGGACTGGCAGGAGATCGCCTGCGCCACGGCCCTGCTGCATGGCTTCGCCATCGTCACGGGAGGGCCGGGGACGGGCAAGACCACCACAGTCGTGCGCCTGCTGGCGGTCCTGCAGGGCCTGGCCCGGGCGCGCGGGCTGGAACGCGGCCTGCGCATCCGCCTGGCGGCGCCGACGGGCAAGGCGGCGGCGCGCCTGAACGAATCCATCGCCGGCGCCCTGGAACGCCTGGCGGCCTCGGCCGACGCCGACCTGCGCGCCGCGCTGGAACGCGTGCCGGCCGAAGTCCTGACTCTGCATCGCCTCCTGGGCAGCCGGCCCGACACCCGGCGCCTGAAATTCCATGCCGGCAATCCGCTGGACCTGGACGTGCTGGTGGTGGACGAGGCCTCGATGATGGATATCGAGATGATGGACGCCGTGCTGGCCGCGCTGCCCGCCCATGCGCGCCTGGTGCTGCTGGGGGACAAGGACCAGCTGGCCTCGGTCGAGGCCGGCGCGGTGCTGGGCGAACTGTGCGAGCGGGCCGAGGGCGGCCACTACACGCCGGCGCAGTGCGGCCGCCTGCTCGAATGCAGCGGCGAGACGGTGCCCGAAAGATACCGGGATCCGGCCGGCGCCCCGCTGGACCAGGCCGTGGTCATGCTGCGCCACAGCCACCGCTTCCAGGCCGACAGCGGCATCGGCCGGTTCGCCGCCGCCGTGAACCGGGGCGACGTCCCGGCCGTGGCGGGGCTGCTGCGCGATCCGCCCGACGGCCTGAGCCTGGTGCGGGCCGGGCCGTCCGCCGCGCCCGGGGATGCCTGGCTGCGGGACAGCGGCGCCCTGGGCGAAGCGGGCTATCCCGCGCTGTTCCGCGCCGTGCGGGACGATCGGCCCGAACGGCGGGCGCCGCCGCCGGCCTGGGACCGCTGGGCCCGCGCCGTCCTGGCGCGGCAGGCCCGCTTCCAGGTGCTGTGCGCCCTGCGCGACGGCCCCTGGGGCGCGCGCGGGCTGAACCGGCGCGTCGAATCCCATCTGCGGGCCGGGGGCTGGATCGCGGCCGCGGAGGACGCCTGGTATCCCGGCCGGCCGGTGCTGGTGCTGCGCAATCATGCCGCCCTGGGGCTGGCCAACGGCGACATCGGCGTGGCCCTGCCCGTGCCCGACCCCGAACGGGAGGACGCCTGGATGATCCGGGTGGCCTTCGCCGGCGCCACCCGGGACGCCGTGCGCTGGGTGTCTCCGGCGCGCCTGCCGGAAGTCGAGACCGTCTACGCCTTGACCGTGCACAAGTCCCAGGGTTCGGAATTCGACCGCGTGGCGCTGGTGCTGCCCGACCGGAAATCGCCGCTGCTGACGCGGGAGCTGCTCTACACCGGCGCGACCCGCGCGCGCCGCGCCCTGGCCCTGGTGCTGCCGGGAGCGGATGCCCTGCTGGAGGACGCCGTGCGCCGCCGGACCCGGCGCGCGGGCGGCATCTGGAATCCCTGAATCGCCGCCCGGCCCGACGCCTTGATTTCACGCAGGATCGCCCGCGGAGAAAGCGGACCCGCCCCCGTCCCGCCCCGCTAAAATGGATCGCGACGGGGGCGGCGCCACGATCGCGCAAGCATGCCCCCGATAGACGGATGGAGACCCTCATGACCTCGATATACGATCAGGACCTGCCGCAGACCCCGGCCAACTTCGCGCCGTTGACGCCGCTGCTGTATCTGGAGCGGGCCGCCGAGGTCTATCCTGATCGAATGGCGGTCGTGCACGGCCGGGGCGACGCCGTCATCCGCCACACCTGGGCCGACCTGTACCGCCGCTGCCGCCGCCTGGCGGGCGCGCTGGCCGCGCGCGGCATCGGCCGGGGGGACACGGTGGCCGTGATGCTGCCGAACGTGCCCGCCATGGTCGAGGCGCACTTCGGCATCCCCATGAGCGGCGCCGTCCTCAACACCCTGAACACCCGGCTGGATCCCGCCACCATCGCCTTCATGCTCGATCACGGCGAGGCGCGCGCCATCCTGGTCGACCGGGAATTCTCCCGCGTCGTGAGCCAGGCGCTGGCGCTGCGCACGCGCGCCGAACCCATCCTGGTGGTGGACGTGGACGATCCCCTGTACGACGGTCCGGGCGAGGCCGTCGGCACGCTGGACTACGAGGCGCTGCTGGCCTCGGGGGACCCGGCGTTCGCCTGGCGGATGCCGGATGACGAATGGGATGCGATCTCCCTGAACTACACCAGCGGCACCACCGGCAACCCCAAGGGCGTGGTCTACCATCACCGGGGGGCGGCGATCAACGCCGTGTCGAACATCCTCGAATGGGACATGCCCAAGCACTCGGTCTACCTGTGGACGCTGCCCATGTTCCACTGCAACGGCTGGTGCTTCCCCTGGACCGTCGCGGCGCGGGCCGGGGTGAACGTCTGCCTGCGGCGGGTCGACGCGGCGGCCATGGTCGCGCTGATGCGCGAGCACGGCGTCACCCATTATTGCGGCGCGCCCATCGTCCAGAGCATGCTGGTCAACGCGCCGCAGGCCCTGCGCGACACGATCCCGCCCGGCATCCGGGCCATGGTGGCGGGCGCCGCGCCCCCGGCCTCGATGATCGAGGGCATGGAGGCCCTGGGCATCGACCTGACGCACGTCTACGGCCTGACCGAGGTCTACGGGCCGGCCACGGTGTGCGCCAAGGACGCCGCCTGGGACGGGCTCGACATCGGCAGGCGCGCCGAACTCAACGCCCGCCAGGGCGTGCGCTACCACCTGGAAAAGGCCGCGACGGTGCTGGACCCGGAAACCCTGCGGCCGGTGCCGGCCGACGGCGAGACCATGGGCGAGATCATGTTCCAGGGCAACATCTGCATGAAGGGCTACCTGAAGAACCCGCAGGCGACCCAGGCGGCCTTCGCGGGCGGCTGGTTCCACAGCGGCGACCTGGCGGTGATCTACCCGGACGGCTACATCAAGATCAAGGACCGCAGCAAGGACATCATCATTTCCGGCGGGGAAAACATCTCCTCGATCGAGGTCGAGGACGTGCTCTACCGCCATCCGGCCGTGCTGGCGGCCGCCGTGGTCGCGCAACCCGACGAGCGCTGGGGCGAGACGCCCTGCGCCTTCGTCGAGCTCAAGCCCGACGCCCGGGTCGGCGTCGAGGACATCGTCGCGCACTGCAAGGCCCACCTGGCCGGCTACAAGGTCCCGCGCCACGTCGTGTTCGGCGAACTGCCCAAGACGTCCACGGGCAAGATCCAGAAATTCGAACTGCGCCAGCGGGCGGCGCGGTCCGCCTGAGGCCGGGCATGTCCGCCGGACGTCCTTCCGTCGATGCGCGCGCCGGCCATGGCGCGCCGGCGCGCCTGTCGCGGCATGCGCTGCTGAGCCCGGCGCAGATGGGCGCCGCCGACCGGGCCGCCCCGGCGGCGGGAGCGCCGGGCGCGCGACTGATGGAAGCGGCGGGCGCCGCCGTGGCCCGGGCGATCCGCGAGCGCTGGGCGCCGACGCCGGTGCGGGTGCTCTGCGGGCCGGGCAACAACGGCGGCGACGGCTTCGTCGCCGCGCGCCTGCTGCGGGACGCCGGCTGGCCGGTGCGGGTGGCCCTGTGGGGCGAACGCGGCGTCCTGCGCGGGGACGCGGCCGGGGCGGCCGAGGCCTGGGCCGGGCCGGTCGAACCCGCCGTTCCGGCCTGCCTGGACGGCGCCGGCCTGATCGTCGACGCCCTGCTGGGCGCGGGCCTGAGCCGGGCGCCGGACGGCGACCTGCGGGCGCTGATCGACGCCATCAACGTCGCCGCCGCGCCGGTGTGCGCCGTCGACGTGCCCACGGGCCTGGACGGCGCCGGCGGCGGCTGCCCGGGCGCCGCCGTCCGGGCCGAACTGACGGTCACCTTCTGCCGCCGCAAGCCCGGCCACCTGCTGCTGCCGGGGCGCTCGCTGTGCGGCGCGCTGGTCTGCGCCGACATCGGCATGCCCGACGCCGCGCTGGCGCCCATCGTCCCCGAGGCCCACGCCAATCATCCCGATCTCTGGTCGGACGCATTCCCCTGGCCGCGCGCGGACGGCCACAAGTACCGCCGGGGCCACGCGCTGGTCGTGGGCGGCGAACGCATGCTGGGCGCCAGCCGCCTGGCCTGCCTGGCGGCCGCGCGCATCGGCGCCGGCCTGGTGACGCTGGCGACGCCGCCGGCCGCCTGGGCGATCCAGGCCGGGGCGCTGACCTCGGTCATGGTCGAGGCCCTGCCGCCGGACGGCGCGCTGGGCCGGGCCCTGGCGGACCCGCGCCGCAACGCGCTGCTGATCGGTCCCGGGCTGGGCCGCGCGCCGCAGGGGCGGAAGCAGGTCCTGGACCTGCTGGCGGCCGGACGCCCCTGCGTGCTGGACGCCGACGCGCTCAGCGTCTTCGCCGACCGGCCGGACGCGCTGTTCGCCGCCCTGCATGGGCGGTGCGTGCTGACGCCCCACGAAGGCGAATTCGCACGCCTCTTCGAACCCGTGCAGGGTGGGGCGGGCGCCGCGGAATCCGGGGCGCGGGACGACAAGCTGCGCCGGGCGCGCGCGGCGGCACGCCGCGGCGGCGCGGTCGTGGTGCTCAAGGGCGCCGACACCGTGATCGCGGCGCCCGACGGCCGCTGCGTCATCAACGACAACGCGCCGCCGACGCTGGCCACCGCCGGGACGGGGGATGTGCTGGCGGGCTGCGTCGCCGGCCTGCTGGCGGCCGGCATGCCGGCCTTCGAGGCCGCCTGCGCCGCCGTCTGGCTGCACGGCCTGGCGGCCGACCGGCTGGGGCCGGGGCTGCTGGCCGAGGACCTGCCGGGCGCCTTGCCCGGGGCGCTGGCCGTCCTGGCCGATGCGGCCGGCATGGATTGAGACTCTACTGGATGCGCATATGGCGGACGTGATCGCGCTGGTCTTCGATTTCGACGACACCCTGGCGCCGGACAGCACCTCGGGCTTTCTCCAGGAGATCGGCGTGGACGTGCCGGCCTTCTGGCACGACCGGGTCGGTCCGCTGCTGGACCACGAGGACTGGGACCCGGTCCCGGCCTACCTGTACCAGATGCTGGCCCTGTCCCGTTCGGGGCGCCACGGCTCCATCACCCGCGACCGCCTGCGCGACTGGGGGCGGCGGCTGCCGCTGCACGAGGGCGTGGCGACCCTGTTCGAGCGCCTGCGGGCGCGGCTGCGCCATGCCCACCCGACCGTGCAGCTGGAGTTCTACCTGATTTCCAGCGGCATCGGCGACGTGCTGCGCGAGACGCCCATCGCCGGCTGGTTTTCCGACATCTGGGCGTCCGAGTTCCATTACGGCGCCGACGGCGCCATCGAATTTCCGCGCCGCGTGGTCAGCTTCACCGACAAGACCCGCTACCTGTTCCACATCCAGAAAGGCATCATCGGCCCCGAGTCGCGCAACAAGCCCTTCGAGGTCAACCGCAAGGTCGATGCCGACAAGCTGCGCGTGCCCTTCGAGCAGATGATCTTCGTCGGCGACGGCTATACCGACATTCCCTGCTTTTCCCTGATCCGGCGCTCGGGCGGGGTCGCGTTCGGCGTCTGGGATCCGCGCCACAAGGAAAAACGCAGCCGCGCCTGGGGCTTCATCGAGGACGGGCGGGTGTCCAACCTGAACCAGGCGCGCTTCGGCGAGGACGCCGAGCTCTACCAGTGGCTGGAGGCCGCCGTCGAAAGCCTGGCCTCCAAGATCGTGCTGCGCGCGCGGATGTACCGTGGCTGAGACGCGCGGCGGCCGGAAAGCCGCATCCGCTCCCGCGATCGACCCGTCCGCTCCCCTGGACGACGACGGCGCCATGGCGCTGGCGCTGGAACAGGCCCGCCGGGCGGCGGATCTGGGCGAGGTGCCCGTGGGCGCCGTGGTGCTGGACGCCGCCGGCCGCCTGCTGGCGGCCGGCCACAACCGCACGATCCTGGACCGCGACCCCACCGCGCACGCCGAAGTCGTGGCCCTGCGCGCCGCCGCCCGGCTGCTGGACAACTACCGCCTGACCGGCGCGCGCCTGGTCGTCACGCTGGAGCCCTGCGCCATGTGCCTGGGCGCCATGTTCCACGCGCGGCTGGCCGACATCGTCTACGGCGCGCCCGATCCCAAGACCGGCGCCTGCGGCGGCGTGGTCGACCTGTCCGTCCAGCCGCGCCTGAACCATCACGCGCGGGTGCGGGGCGGGGTGCGGGCGCAGGCCTGCGGCGACCTGCTGCGCGACTTCTTCCGCACCCGGCGCGAGGCCGCCCGCGCGGCGCGGGGCCTGGCGGCGCCCGCGACCGCTTCCCCTGCGCCCGCCCCGACTGCTACCCTGGCGTCATGCGCGGCGCCCGCATCCCGCGTCCAGGCCCTTGCCGCCGACGCCCTTTCTTTCCGGAACCCTCACGCCATGTCCAAGCAGAAATCCACCTCCACCGCAGCCTCACGTCCGGCGTCCCGTCCGGCCCCCGGCGGCGAACACACGCACCTGGTCTGCGACGATCCCGGGTGCGGCGTGCATCACGTGCACCAGCAGCCTTCGGGGATCTACCTGATCTCCCCCTCGGGCGCCGTGGCCGATCCCGCCGCGCTCGACCTGGCCATGGAGAGGCTGCGCGCCATGGGCTTTCGCGTCGCCGCCGACCGCACGGCCCTGGCCGTGCACGAACGCTTCGCCGGCACCGACAAGCAGCGCCTGGCGGCCATCCAGCGGGCGCTCAGGCAGAAGCACCCGGTCGTCATGGCGACCCGGGGCGGCTATGGCCTGAGCCGCCTGCTGCCGCACATCGACTGGCGGGCGGTGGCCGACAGCGGCAAGACCTTCATCGGCCAGAGCGATTTCACCGCCTTCAGCCTGGCGCTGCTGGCGCGCACCGGCGCGGTCAGCCTGGCCGGCCCCACGGCGATCTTCGATTTTGGCGGCAAGAAGGTGGACGACCTGACCCAGGCCCTGTTCCAGGAAACCCTGTCGGGCGAACTGGAAATCCTCAGTTTCGAGTCCCCCGGCGCCGATCCGGTGGATGCGCGCGGCATCCTGTGGGGCGGCAACCTGGCCATGGTGGCCTCGCTGGCCGGCACGCCCTACCTGCCCGACGTGAAGGGCGGCATCCTGTTCCTGGAGGACGTGTCGGAACACCCCTTCCGCATCGAGCGCATGCTGACCCAGCTGTGGCATGCGGGCGTGCTGGAAAAGCAGCACGCCATCGTGCTGGGCCAGTTCACCGACTACCGCCTGGCGCCGCACGACAAGGGCTACGACCTGGATTCCGTGGTCCGCTGGCTGCGCCGGACGGTGCGCGTGCCGGTGGTCACGGGCCTGCCCTACGGGCATGTCAAGGTCAAGGCCACCCTGCCGGTGGGCGCGCGCGTGGGCATCGCCACCGAGGACGGCATGGCGCACCTGGTGCTGCGGGAGCACACGCACTGATCGGCGTCTGGACGCGGTCCGGCGCGGGGAGGGGGGCTGGAAACCGGTCCACCTGCTAAACTAGCAGGTTGTTTTGACTCCATTTTTTCCCGCCACCACCGTGATCTCCACCAACAACCTCACCATCCAGTTCGGCTCCAAGCCCCTGTTCGAGAACGTCAGCGTCAAGTTCGGCGACGGCAACCGCTATGGCCTCATCGGCGCCAACGGCTCGGGCAAGTCCACCCTGATGAAGATCATCGGCGGCGACCTGGAGCCGTCCTCGGGCAACGTCGCGCTGGAACCCGGCCTGCGGCTGGGCAAGCTGCGCCAGGACCAGTTCGCCTTCGAGGACGTGCGCGTGCTGGACGTGGTGATGATGGGCCACGTCGAAATGTGGAAGGCCATGACGGACCGGGACGCCATCTACGCCAACCCCGAGGCGACCGAGGACGACTACATGCGGGCCGCCGAACTGGAAGGCAGGTTCGCGGAATACGACGGCTACACGGCCGAGGCCCGCGCCGGCGAACTGCTGCTGGGCCTGGAAATCCCCGTCGAGCAGCACCAGCTGCCGATGCGCGAGATCGCCCCGGGCTGGAAACTGCGCGTGCTGCTGGCCCAGGCGCTGTTCTCCAACCCCGACGTGCTGCTGCTCGACGAGCCCACCAACAACCTGGACATCAACACCATCCGCTGGCTGGAAACCGTGCTGAACGGCTACGACAGCACGATGATCATCATCAGCCACGACCGCCACTTCCTGAACGAAGTCTGCACCCACATGGCCGACCTGGACTACGGCGAACTGCGCGTGTATCCGGGCAACTACGACGACTACATGCTGGCCTCCACCCAGGCGCGCGAGCGCCAGGTGGCCGCCAACGCGCGCGCCAAGGAACGCGTCAGCGAACTGCAGGACTTCGTGCGCCGCTTCGCCGCCAACAAGTCCAAGTCGCGCCAGGCCACGTCCCGCCTGAAGCAGATCGACCGCATCAAGGCCGAGACCGTCCAGGTCAAGCCGTCCTCGCGCCAGAACCCCTACATCCGCTTCGAGGTCAACAAGGTCCTGCACCGCCAGGCCGCGCACATCGAGGACCTGTCGAAATCCTACGACCGGCCCATCATCAAGGGCCTGTCCACCATGATCGAGGCCGGCCAGAAGGTCGCCATCATCGGCGCCAACGGGGTGGGGAAGACGACGCTGCTGCGCCTGCTGGCCGGCAACCTGCCGCCCGACGAGGGCACGGTGCGCTGGTCGGAAAACGCGGACATCGGCTACATGGCCCAGGACGTGTCCGACCAGTTCGATTCCGAGCGCGACCTGTTCGACTGGATGACCGACTACCGCCAGCCGGGCGACGAGGACCAGTCGATCCGCTCGGTGCTGGGCCGGCTGCTGTTCTCGGGCGACGAGATCACCAAGGCCGTGCGCGTGCTGTCCGGCGGCGAAAAGAACCGCATGAGCTTCGGCCGCCTGATGCTGGGGCGCCACAACGTCATGCTGATGGACGAGCCCACCAACCACCTGGACATGGAATCCATCGAGTCCCTGCAGTACGCGCTGGAGCAGTACCAGGGCACGCTGGTGTTCGTCTCGCACGACCGCCAGTTCGTGTCGGGCGTGGCGACGCGGGTGATCGAGATCCTGCCCGACGGTCGCCTGAACGACTATCCGGGCACCTACGAGGAATACCTCGCGTCCCAGGGTATCGAGGCCTGATCCATGGCGAGGCGCCGGCCGCGGGCGGCCCGGACACCGGATGACGGGCCGCGTCCGGCGCGGGCAGCCGCATGCCGCACACGCTGACCGCCCCGGTCCGGCACGAGGCCGACGTCCGCAAGAGCCGCTTCCTGGCCCTGGCGGCGCCCATCGAATCGCCCGAGGCCGCGCAGGCCTTCCTGGACGCGTCCCGCGATCCCCAGGCGACGCACAACTGCTGGGCCTGGCGCTTCGGGGCGCAATACCGCTTCCACGACGACGGCGAGCCGGGCGGCACGGCGGGGCGGCCGATCCTGCAGGCCATCGAGTCCCAGGGCTACGACCGTGTGGCGGTGCTGGTGATCCGCTGGTTCGGCGGCATCAAGCTGGGCACGGGCGGCCTGGCGCGGGCCTACGGCGGCACGGCCGCCGAATGCCTGCGCCTGGCGGACCGGACGGAACTGCGCGAGGAATGCCGCGTGCTGTGCGATTGTCCCTATGCGGACATGGACCGCGTGCAGGCGCGCCTGCTGGCGGCCGGCGCGCGCATCGAGCAGGCGGATTTCGACGGCCGGGGCGTGATCTGGCGCCTCGTCGTGGCGCGCGCCGACGCGACCGGGCTGGAAGCCCTCTACACCGACCTGACCCGGGGGCGGGGCCGGTTCGAGGTTTCCCAGGGAACCTCTGAATAAGCCGGGCGGCAAGCGGGCGCCGCGGATCGGCTCAGTGGGTCGTCGCGCCGCCTTTTTCCTGGGCGGCGATTTCCGCGTGGACCTGGGCCATGTCCACGGCCTTCACCTGGGTCAGGAGCTCTTCCAGCTGCGAGGCGGACAGCGCGCCGGCCTGCTGGAACAGCAGCACGTTCTCGCGGAAGACCATCAGCGTCGGGATGGAGCGGATGCGCAGGGCGGCGGCCAGTTCCTGCTGTTCCTCGGTGTTGATCTTGGCGAAGGTGACGTCGGGGTGCTTCTCGGCGGCGGCCTCGAAGGTCGGGCCGAACTGGCGGCAGGGGCCGCACCAGGGGGCCCAGAAATCGATGATCAGGGGCTGGTCGGCCTGGGTGGCGGCCTGGAAGGTGTCTTGGGTGAGTTCGATGACGCTCATGGGGGCTCCGGGGCGGGAGGGGCGGCAGGATGCCGCCCGGGATTCCTGTCATATGGGGCCGACGAGCGTATTTGCAAGCCTCACCCTGGGAACAGCGCGTACTTGATCACGAACAGCACCGCGACCAGCAGGGTGGCCGGGTGGATGTCGCGGAAGCGGCCGGACAGGGTCTTGATCGCCACGTAGCTGATGAAGCCGAAGGCCAGGCCGTTGGCGATGGAATAGGTGAGCGGCATCGCGACGGCGGCGATGGCGGCGGGCACGGATTCCGTGATGTCGTCCCATTTCACGTCCACCAGTTCGCGCAGCATCAGGCAGGCCACGTACAGCAGGGCCGGGGCCGTGGCGTAGGCCGGGACGATGGCGGCCAGCGGGGACAGGAACAGCGCCAGCAGGAACAGCACGGCGATGGTCAGGGCCGTCAGGCCGGTGCGCCCGCCCGCCTGCACGCCCGAGGCGCTTTCGACGTAGGCGGTGGTGCTGCTGGTGCCCAGCATGGAGCCGGCCACGATGGCGCAGCTGTCGGACAGCAGGGCGCGGCCCAGGCGGCCGGGGTTGCCCGGGCGGATCAGGCCGGCGCGGGTGGCCACGCCGATCATGGTGCCGGTGGCGTCGAACACCTCGACCAGCACGAAGACCAGGATCACGTGGAAGAAGCCGGTGTTCAGCGCCCCCAGGATGTCCAGCTGGAAGAAGGTGGGGGCCAGGCTGGGCGGCGCCGAGAAGACGCCCTGGAACTGGGTGTAGCCGGTCACGATCGACAGGATGGTGATGGCCAGGATGCCGATCAGGATGGCGCCGCGGATCTTCATGGCGCCCAGGGCGGCGATGATGAAGAAGCCCAGGACGGCGAACAGGGTCGTGGCGTGGGTCAGGTCGCCCAGGCCGACCTTGGTGGCCGGGTTGGCGACCACGATGCCCGCCGAGCCCAGGGCGATGATGCCCAGGAACAGCCCGATGCCCGCCGCGATGGCCGATCGCAGCGAGGATGGAATGCCCGCCACCAGCCATTCGCGGATGCCGGTCACCGTCAGGATCACGAACACCACGCCGGAAATGAAGACCGCGCCCAGCGCCTGCTGCCAGGTGTAGCCCATCTGCGCCACCACCGTGAAGGCGAAGAAGGCGTTCAGGCCCATGCCCGGGGCCATGCCGATGGGCCAGTTGGCCAGGAAGGCCATGATGAGCGAGCCCAGCGCGGCGGCCAGGCAGGTGGCGACGAAGACCGAGCCCTTGTCCATGCCCGTGCCGGACAGGATGTCCGGATTGACGAAGACGATGTAGGACATCGTCAGGAAGGTGGTCAGGCCCGCCAGCAATTCCGTGCGGACCGAAGTGTCGTGTTCCTTGAGCTTGAAGAACTGTTCCAGCATGGTGTCTCCTCTCGGGTGGACGTCTGTATTCACTGCTTGTTTTTTGACTTCGCCATTCTAAATCCCTTTCGGGAACAGTTGTACACTGGCGCCCTATGCTGATCATCGGATTCGAGAGTTCCTGCGACGAGACCGGCGTGGCCGTGGCGTGCACCGAACGCGGCCTGCTGGCGCACGCCCTGCACAGCCAGGTCGCCATGCACCGGGACTACGGCGGCGTGGTGCCGGAACTGGCCTCGCGCGACCACATCCGCCGCATCGTGCCGCTCACGCGCCAGGTGCTGGACGAGGCCGGCGTGCGGCCGGACGATCTCGACGCGGTGGCCTACACGGCCGGCCCCGGCCTGGCCGGGGCCCTGCTGGTGGGGGCGGGCTTCGCCCGGGCCTTCGCCTGGGCTCGGGACCTGCCCGCCATCCCCATCCATCACCTCGAAGGCCACCTGCTGTCGCCCCTGCTGGCCGACGAGACGCCCGAATTCCCCTTCGTGGCGCTGCTGGTGTCGGGCGGCCATACGCAGCTGATGCGGGTCGACGGCGTGGGCCGCTACGAACTGCTGGGCGAGACCCTGGACGACGCGGCCGGCGAGGCCTTCGACAAGAGCGCCAAGCTGCTGGGCCTGGGCTATCCGGGCGGACCGGAACTGTCGCGCCTGGCCGGGGACGGCGATCCGAAGGCCCATGCCCTGCCGCGCCCCATGCTGCACAGCGGCGACCTGGATTTCAGCTTCAGCGGCCTGAAGACGGCCGTGCTGACGCGCATGCGGGTCCTGCAGGACGAGGGCCGCGCCGCCGACCGCGCGGCCCGCGCCGACCTGGCGGCCTCGACCGAGGCCGCCATCGTCGACGTGCTGGCGGCAAAATCCCTGCAGGCGCTGCGCCGCACGGGTCTGAAGACCCTGGTGGTGGCGGGCGGCGTGGGCGCCAACCGGCATCTGCGCGCGCAGCTGACGAAGGCCCTGGACGCCCTGGGCGGGCGGGTGCATTTCCCCCCGCCGCACCTGTGCACCGACAATGGCGCGATGATCGCCTGGGCGGCCGTGCTGCGGGTGCGCGCCGGCCTGGTCGACCTGCGGTCCCTGCGCGGCGATGCCGCCTTCGCCGTGCGGCCCCGCTGGGACCTGCGGGACGTCTGCGCCGCCTGAGGCGCCTTCGGCCGGCCGGGCGGGCCGGACCGCGCCTACTTCTTCTTCGCCCCGATCCTGCTTTCCTTGCCCGCCAGCAGCCGGGCGATGTTTTCCCGGTGGCGCGCCAGCAGCAGGACGCTGATGAGCACGATCACCGAGGTGGTCAGCGCGTCCGCGCGCCAGGCCACCTTGTCCCCCAGGATGTAGTAGAACGGCGCGAAGATGGCCGCCAGGATCGCCGCCAGGGACGAATACCGCGTCACCAGCGCCACGATCAGCCAGGTGGCGGCGGTCGCCAGGGCCAGCCAGGGCTGCAGGGCCAGCAGCACGCCCAGGGCCGTGGCCACGCCCTTGCCGCCGCGGAAGCCCAGGAACAGCGGGTACAGATGGCCCAGGAAGGCCCCCAGGCCGGCCAGGGGGATCGCGGCCCCGGGCAGCAGGCCGCGCTGCGCGGCCCAGGCGGCCAGCGCCACGGCCAGCCAGCCCTTGGCGGCGTCGCCGACCAGGGTCAGGACGGCCGCCAGCTTGTTGCCGCCGCGCAGCACGTTGGTCGCCCCGGGATTGCCCGAACCGAAGCTGCGCGGGTCCTTCAGGCCCATGGCGCGGCTGACCACGACGGCGAACGGGACGGAGCCCATCAGATAGCCGATGAACAGGGCGGCGGCCACGCCGAGGGCGGAAGCGAAAGGGGTCATGGCAGAGGATGGCGGGGAGTGCCCGCGGGGGGTGGGTGATGGGCGCCATTTTAAAGGAAGCTCCGAACAAGTCCCCGCGGCGTGGCGCGGGTACAATTCGCACCATCCGGTTTCAGGCGGGAACGAAGAAAATGCGCATCCTGGTGTCCAACGACGACGGCTACAACGCGGCGGGGATCGAGGCCCTGGCCGCAGCGCTGCGGCCCCTGGGCGACGTCACGGTGGTGGCGCCCGAGACCAATTGCAGCGCCGCGTCCAATTCGCTGACGCTGCGCCGGCCCCTGTCGGTGCGCCAGGCGTCCAACGGCTTTCATTTCGTCAACGGCACGCCCTCGGACTGCGTCCACGTGGCGCTGACCGGCCTGCTGGGCTTCAGGCCCGACCTGCTGGTCTCGGGCATCAACAACGGCGCCAACATGGGCGACGACACCCTGTATTCGGGCACGGTGGCGGCCGCGATGGAAGGCTACCTGTTCGGCGTGCCGTCCATGGCCTTTTCCCTGGTGGACCGCGAATGGCGCAACCTGGATTGCGCCGCCCGGGTGGCCCACGACCTGGTGACGCGGTTCCGCGACCGGCCCTGGGACGAGCCGCTGCTGCTCAACGTCAACATCCCGGCGGTGCCCTACCGCGACCTGACGAGCCTGCGCACCACGCGGCTGGGGCGCCGCCATCCGGCCGAACCCGTCATCCGCAGCACCACGCCCTACGGCGAGACCGTGTACTGGATCGGTCCGGTGGGGCGGGCGCTGGACGGGGGGGCCGAGACGGATTTCGGTGCCGTCGAGGCGCGCGCCGTATCGATGACGCCCCTGCGCGTCGATCTCACGGACCATGCGCGGACCGGCACGGTCGCGCGCTGGATGGAGGACCGATGAACAAGCCGCGTCATCCGCTGGACAAGCCTTCCCGCGGCGCGCGCGCCGCCCCGACGGGCTCCGCGCTGGGCCCCGGCTATTCGGCCGCCAACAGCAACACGCGCATCCACGGGCCGCGTCCCTTCACCCTGCCGCAATCCCCGGCCCGGGCGTCCGCCGCGCCCGCCGCCAACCTGGGCCTGAATTCGGACCGGCTGCGCCTGCAGATGGTGCACCGCCTGCGCGAGCAGGGCATCGTCGACGAGCGGGTGCTGTCGGCCATGCAGGCGGTGCCGCGCCACCTGTTCGTCGACCAGGGCCTGGCCAGCCGGGCCTACGAGGACGCCGCCCTGCCGATCGGCTACGGCCAGACGATTTCCCAGCCCTGGGTGGTGGCGCACATGCTGGCCGTCATGTGCGACGGCCGCGCGCCGGGAAAGGTCCTGGAGATCGGCGCGGGCTGCGGCTACCAGGCCGCCGTGCTGGCCCAGTTCGTGCCCGAGGTCCATGCCATCGAACGGGTGCGCGGCCTGTACGAACAGGCGCGCCTGAACCTCGCCCAGGGCCGCGCCCGGGGGCGGGTGCGCCTGACCTTCGGCGACGGGATGCAGGGCCTGGAACACCGCGCGCCCTTCGATGGCATTGTCGTCGCCGCCGCGGGGGTTAAAATCCCAGAAGCCTTGCTGCACCAGCTGGCCGTGGGGGCGCGCCTGATCGCCCCGGAAGGCACGGCGCATCAAAGGCTGATCCTGATCGAGCGCACCGGCCCGTCTTCCTGGCACCGGCTCGAGCTCGAAGATGTCCGATTCGTACCGCTGCGTCCCGGCACGCAGACTTAAGTAGGAGAACCACATGCTCGATGGGACGCTGGTGACAGATGCTCCGTTCACCCAATCGCCGCGCACCGGGCGCTTTCTGTCGTATTGCCGTCCCAAGGCAAAAACGGCCCTGCTGCTGACCGTCCTGCTGTCGGCCGCCGTCCTGTCGGGCTGCGCCTCGCGTTCCGCGCGCGCGCCTGTCGCCGACCATTCCAATGGCGGCGCCGCGACGGCGGGCGCACCGGCCACGGGCACCTACGTGGTGCGCGCGGGCGACACGCTCTACAAGATCGCCCAGGACCACGGCATGGAAGTCTCGCGCCTGGCGCAGCTGAACAACATCAGCAATCCGACCCAGCTGGCCATCGGCCAGGTCCTGCGCCTGGACGGCGGCACCCCGATGCCCTCGGGCGGCTCGGCCGCCACGACGGCGCCGGTCAAGGCCACGACGCCCCCGGCCGGCGGCGAAAGTTCCGGGACCGCCGCCGGCAGCGCGCCCGCGCCGGTCGAGACCTCGGCGGCGCGCGCCGGCGACGCGGGCCTGATCTCCTGGGGCTGGCCCAGCAACGGCAAGATCATCCAGGGCTTCAACGCCACCACCAAGGGCATCGACATCGAAGGCTCGGTGGGCGCGCCCGTGACGGCCGCCGCCGAGGGCAAGGTCATGTACGCCGGCAACGGCGTGCGCGGCCTGGGCAACCTGATCCTGCTGGGCCACAGCAATGGCTTCATCACCGCCTATGCCCACAACCAGTCGCTGCTGGTCAAGACCGGCGAATCCGTGAAGAAGGGCGCGAAGATCGCCACCCTGGGCCAGAGCGACACCAGCTCGCCGCGCCTGCACTTCGAGATCCGCCGCCGCGGCACGCCCGTGAACCCCTTGTCCTACCTGCCGCCGCGATGATCCCGACGCTGGTCTTCGACCTGGAAACGATCCCGGACGCGGACGGCCTGCGGCGCCTGGAGCCGCAGTGGGCCGATCTGCCGGACGCCGACCTGATCGAAGCCGCGCTGGCCCGGCGCCGCGAGACCCACGGCAACGATTTCCTGCCGCTGCACCTGCAGAAGATCGCCGTCATCGGCTGCGTGTTCCGCGACGACCAGGGCTTTCGCGTGCGCACCCTGGGCCAGGCCGACGACCCGGAGGAGACCCTGATCTCGGGTTTCTTCAAGACCATCGGCCATTACACGCCCACCCTGGTCAGCTGGAACGGCTCGGGATTCGACCTGCCGGTCCTGCACTACCGCAGCCTGATCCACGGCGTGGCCGCGCCGCGCTACTGGGACACCGGGGAAGACGACCGCGACTTCCGCTTCAACAACTACCTGAACCGCTACCACACCCGCCACGTCGACCTGATGGACGTGCTGGCGAAGTTCAACGGCCGCGCCAACGCGCCGCTGGACCAGCTGGCCAAGCTGTGCGGCTTTCCCGGCAAGCTCGACATGGACGGCGGCCAGGTCTGGCAGGCCTGGCACGCGGGGGACCGGGACCACGTGCGCAACTACTGCGAGACCGACGTGGTCAACACCTGGCTGGTCTATTGCCGCTACCGCCTGATCAAGGGCGAACTCGACGCCGCCGCCTACGCGGCCGAACTCGCGCTGGTGCGCGACACCCTGGCGGCGATCGACGCGCCGCACTGGAAAGCATTCCTCTCCGCCTGGCCTCATGTCTGAACCCATCCTGTTGTCCCTGGACGTCGAATCGCTGGATCTCGAAGGCCAGGGCATTGCCCACCACGAGGGCAAGGTCGTCTTCATCGAGGGCGCGCTGCCCGGCGAACGGGTCCTGGCCCGCGTGACGCGGCGCAAGCCGTCCTACGACAAGGCCAAGGTCGAACGCGTCCTGCGCCCCTCCTCGCAGCGCACCCGGCCTCCGTGTCCGCATTTCGGCGTCTGCGGGGGCTGCGCCATGCAGCACCTGGAGCCGGCCGCGCAGATGGCCGTCAAGCAGCGCGCCCTGGAGGACGCCCTGGAACACATCGGCAAGGTCAGGCCGGGGCAGATCCTGCCGGCGCTGCAGGGGCCGACCTTCGGCTACCGCCACCGCGCCCGCCTGTCCGTGCGCCTGGTGCCGAAGAAGGGCGGCATGCTGGTGGGATTCCGCGAACGCGCCAGCAGCTACGTGGCCGACATGCAGTCCTGCCTGGTGCTGCCGCCGCACGTCTCGGCGCTGCTGATGCCGCTGCGCGAACTGATCGGCGGCCTGTCGCGGCCCGACCGCATGCCGCAGATCGAAGTGGCCGTCGGCGACGAGGCCACGGTCTTCAATCTGCGCCACCTGGAGCCCCTGACGCCGGACGACCTGGACCGCCTGCGCGCGTTCGGCGCGCGGCACCGCATCGACTGGTGGCTGCAGCCCAAGGGGCCGGAGACGGCCCATCCCCTGGACCCGGCCCGCGCCGACGCGCTGGCCTACGCGCTGCCGGCCTACGGCCTGCGCATGCACTACCGGCCGGCCGATTTCACCCAGGTCAATCCGCACATCAACCAGGCCCTGGTGGCGCGCGCGCTGAACCTGCTGGACGTCCGGCCGGGCGACCGCGTGGCCGACCTGTTCTGCGGCCTGGGCAACTTCAGCCTGCCGCTGGCCACGCAGGGCCGCGCGGTCGTCGGCGTCGAGGGCAGCGCCGCGCTGGTGGCCCGCGCCCGCGAGGACGCCGTCCGCCAGGGCCTGGCGGACAAGGCCGAATTCGCCGAGCTCAATCTGTTCGAGGTCGACGCCGGCTGGCTGCGCGGCCTGGGCCATTTCGACCGCATGCTGGTCGATCCCCCGCGCGAAGGCGCGCTGGCCGTGGCGCAGGCCCTGGCCGATCTGGCGCCGGACGAACGCCCGCGCCGCGTCGTGTACGTGTCCTGTAATCCCGCCACCCTGGCGCGCGACGCCGGGGTGCTGTGCCACGTGGGCGGCTGGTCGCTGAAGGCCGTCGGCGCGGTCAACATGTTCCCGCACACGGCGCACGTGGAGTCGGTCGCGGTCTTCGAACCCTGAGGGGCATCCCATGGACCATGGGCGTTTTGCGGCGGACGCGGGCGGCAGGCGCGCCATCCCGCGCACGGTCTGGATGCTGGGCCTGGTCAGCCTGTTCATGGATCTCTCGTCGGAACTGATCCACAGCCTGCTGCCGATCTTCCTGGTCTCGGGCCTGGGGGCCAGCGTGCTGGCCGTGGGCGTCATCGAGGGCGTGGCCGAGGCCACCGCCCTGATCGTCAAGGTCTTTTCCGGCGCGATCAGCGACGCCCTGGGCCGGCGCAAGGGCCTGCTGCTGGCGGGCTACGGCCTGGCGGCGCTCAGCAAGCCCCTGTTCCCCCTGGCGCATTCGGTGGGCACGGTGTTCGCCGCGCGCTTCATCGACCGCATCGGCAAGGGCATCCGGGGCGCGCCGCGCGACGCCCTGGTGGCCGACGTCACGCCGCCGGAAATCCGCGGCGCGGCCTTCGGGCTGCGCCAGTCCATGGACACCGTGGGCGCGGTCCTGGGGCCGGCGCTGGCGGTCGTGCTGATGCTGGCCTTCACGGACATCCGCCACGTCCTGTGGTTCGCCGTGGTGCCGGGCGCCGTCGCCATGGCCCTGCTGTTCTGGGGCGTGCGCGAGGCGCGTCCGGACGCCGTCGCGGCCACCTCGCCGCTTGCAAGCGGTTCGGATTCGTCAGGCACGGAGCAGTCCGCAGGGACTGCTTGGTGTCCGGTCTCATCCTTCCGGTCCCCCATCCGCTGGGGCGCGGCGCGCGACTTCGGCGCCGCCTACTGGCGGGTGGTGGCGATCGGCGCGGTGTTCACGCTGGCGCGTTTCAGCGAGGCCTTCCTGATCCTGCGCGGGCAGGACATGGGCCTGAGCATCGCCTGGGCGCCCGCCGTGCTGATCGTGATGTCGCTGTTCTTCACCGTATCGGCCTATCCGGCCGGCTGGCTGTCGGACCGCGTGTCGCGCACCGCCGTCCTGGCGGCCGGCCTGGTCCTGCTGGTGCTGGCGGACCTGGCGCTGGCGGCCACGGGCGGCGGCGTCCGGGCGCTGCTGGCGGGCGCGGCGCTGTGGGGGCTGCACATGGGGTTCAGCCAGGGCATCCTGTCCGCGATGGTGGCGGACACGACGCCGCCGGGCCTGAAGGGCACGGCCTTCGGGATCTTCAACCTGGCCAGCGGCGTGTGCATGCTGCTGGCCAGCGTCCTGGCCGGCTGGCTGTGGCAGGATTGGGGGCCGTCGGCAACGTTCCTGGCCGGCGCGGCGTTCGCCGCCGTGGCGCTGCTGGGGCTGGCCGTGCCGGCGGGACGCCGGAAAACGGCCTAGGCCCGCGCGGTCGCGCTCAGTACCCGCTGCGCTTCGATGCGCACGCGTTCGGGGGCGGTGCCGCCGATGTGTTTGCGCGCGGCGACCGAGCCTTCCAGGGTCAGCACCTGGAACACGTCGTCCTGGATGTCGGCGTGGAAGCCGCGCAGTTCGTCCAGGGACAGGTCGGCCAGGTCGCAGCCGCGGGTCTCGCAGGAACGCACCGCCAGCGCCACGGTCTCGTGGGCGTCGCGGAAGGGCACGCCGCGCTTGACCAGGTAGTCGGCCAGGTCGGTGGCGGTGGCGTAGCCCTGCAGGGCGGCGGCGCGCATGGCGTCGGCCTTGACGCGCACGCCGCCGATCATGTCGGCGAAGATCGTCAGCGTGTCGCGGATGGTGTCGGCGGTGTCGAACAGGCCTTCCTTGTCTTCCTGGTTGTCCTTGTTGTAGGCCAGGGGCTGGCCCTTCATCAGGGTCAGCAGGGCGACCAGGTGGCCGTGCACGCGGCCGGTCTTGCCGCGCGCCAGTTCGGGCACGTCGGGGTTCTTTTTCTGCGGCATGATCGAGCTGCCGGTGCAGAAGCGGTCGGCCAGGTCGATGAAGCCCACGCGCGGGCTCATCCACAGCACGAGCTCTTCGGACAGGCGCGAGACGTGCGTCATGATGAGCGCGGCGGCCGCGCAGAACTCGATGGCGAAATCGCGGTCGGACACCGCGTCCAGGGAATTGCGGCAGACCTCGTCGAAGCCCAGGGTGCGGGCGACGCGTTCGCGGTCGATGGGGTAGGACGTGCCCGCCAGCGCGGCGGCGCCCAGGGGCAGGCGGTTGGTGCGGCGGCGGCAGTCGGCCAGGCGCTCGGCGTCGCGGCCGAACATTTCCGCGTAGGCCAGCAGGTGGTGGCCGAAGGTGACGGGCTGGGCCACCTGCAGGTGGGTGAAGCCCGGCAGGATGGTGTCGGCGTGTTCCAGGGCCAGGGCGGCCAGGCGGTGGCGCAACTGTCCCAGCAGGTCGATCGCCAGGTCGATTTCGTGGCGCAGCCACAGGCGGATGTCGGTGGCGACCTGGTCGTTGCGCGACCGGCCCGTGTGCAGGCGCTTGCCCGCGTCGCCGATCAGTTCGACCAGGCGCTTCTCGATGTTGAGGTGGACGTCTTCCAGGTCCAGCGACCAGGTGAAGCTTCCGGCGCGGATTTCTTCCAGGATTTGCGCCATCCCGCGCTGGATGTCGGCCAGGTCGGCGGCACTGATGACGCCCACGGCCGCCAGCATGTCGGCGTGGGCCAGCGAGCCCTGGATGTCGAAGGCGGCCATGCGCTGGTCGAAATTGACCGAGGCGGTGTAGCGCTTGACCAGGTCGGAGACGGGTTCGGAGAAACGGGCCGACCAGGCCTGCGATTTGTTGTCGAACTGATTGTGTGCGGACGGGGTATTGGACATAGTGGGCGCATTATAAAGGAGGGGTCGTCGGGCTCGCGGCCGCGGGCGCGCGCCGGGGCGAGGATCCGTTCGAATATCCGCCGGGGCCGGGTGGGCGCCGTCTGCGCTATATTAAAAGCTTTTCAGCGGAACCCCGATACCATGGCGCAGCCCGACATGAAGCAGATCACTGCGATCGTCAAACCCTTCAAGCTCGACGAAGTGCGCGAGGCCCTGTCCGAACTGGGCGTCAACGGCCTGACCGTCACCGAGGTCAAGGGCTTCGGCCGCCAGAAGGGCCATACCGAACTGTATCGCGGGGCGGAATACGTGGTGGATTTCCTGCCCAAGATCCGCATCGACGTGGTGGTGGCGGCCGACCAGGCCGAAGGCGTGATCGAGGCCGTCATCCGCGCCGCGCGCACGGGCAAGATCGGCGACGGCAAGATCTTCGTCACCCCGGTCGAGCAGGCCGTGCGCATCCGCACCGGGGAAACCGGCATCGAGGCCCTGTAGTCCCTTCAGTCCGGGCCGTTCCGGCGCCGCGCCGCGACCGCCCAGAAGGACGGCAGGAAGTATTCCGCCACCAGCAGGGGCTGGCCCAGGCGCATGAACACCGAATGCCGGGCCAGGATCACCTGGCCCGGGGCGGCATCCGCCCATGCGCCGTCAGTGCGGCGTGCCCGCAGCCGGCCGAAGCGGAACCCGCTGCGCGCGATGCGGGGGTCCCGGTACAGGATGTCGGCCAGCGGGCGCTGGCCCAGGCCGCGCATGGCCTTCCAGGCGCCCAGGCTGGCGCGCAGGGGGGTGAAGCTGCAGGCCTGGACGGCGGACACGCCGTCGATCGTCATCAGGATTTCGCGCCACCAGACCGGCGCGCCGGCCGGCAGCCCGGCCTCGGCGGCCCAGCCGGGCGTCAGGGCCTCGACGGCCTCGCGCCGCACCGTCAGCCGCACGTCCCCCAGGCGGCGCAGCCCGGCGGTCAGGGCGCCGGGCCGGCGCAGCCAGGCCGGCCTCGCCCGGTCCAGTCCGGGGGCGGGCGCGCGGCGCCAGGGGCGGGGAAGGGCGGTGTCCGGGGTCATGGCAGGCGGTTCTTCAAGAGGGGCCCACGATAGCACGACCGGTGACTCCCGGCCCGTCCGGCGCGCGCGATACAATGCGCAGCATCATGGAACCGGTCCGAATCTCAAAACTCATGGCCCAGCGCGGCCTGTGCTCGCGGCGCGAAGCCGATGCCTACATCGAACGCGGCTGGGTGCGCGTGGATGGCAGGATCGTCAGCGAACTGGGCACCAAGGCGCTGCCCAACGCCCGCATCACCCTCGAACGCCAGGCGGCCCGCCGCCAGACCGACAAGGTCACGATCATCCTGAACAAGCCGGTCGGCTACGTGTCGCATCAATCCGACAAGGGCTACCGCCTGGCCGCTTCCCTGATCCAGGCGCGCACGCAGCACCGGACGGGCCATGGCGGTCCGGCCTTCGATCCCGCGCACCTGCGCGGGCTGGCGCCCGCCGGGCGGCTGGACATCGATTCCCAGGGGCTGCTGGTCCTGACCCAGGACGGGCGAATCGCGCGCCAGCTGATCGGCGACGATTCCTCGATCGAAAAGGAATACCTGGTGCGCGTCGAGGGCCGCCTGTCGGCCGGGGGGCTGGCCCTGCTGAACCACGGCCTGACGCTGGACGGCCAGGCCCTGCGGCCGGCCCAGGTCCAGTGGCAGAACGAGGACCAGCTGCACTTCATCCTGCGCGAAGGCCGCAAGCGCCAGATCCGCCGCATGTGCGAACAGGTCGGCCTGAAGGTCGTGGGCCTGAAGCGCGTGCGCATGGGGCGGGTCGTGCTGGGCGACCTGCCCGTGGGCCAGTGGCGCTATTTGCGCGACGGCGAACGCTTCTGAGCCGCCGGCCGGCCATCCGCCGGCCGCCCGGCGCCCGTGCGGGGCGCGGGCTTGCGGGCGGCGGGAGCGTCGCCTGACGCATTCCGGGGCTGCCCGCTGGTTTCCAGCGCATGCCGGGCGTGCCCGTCCTGATCCAGCGTCTTCGCCAGCCAGGGCAGGGCGGCGCGCAGTTCCTCGTGCAGCGTCCAGGGCGGGTTGACGATGAACATGCCGCTGCCGTGCAGGCCCAGGCCGTCGGCCGACGGCTTGCGCACCGTCAGGGTGGCGTGCAGCCATTCCACCGGCAGCCGTTCCAGCGCGCGCGCCATTTCGTGCGCCTGGACGCGCTGCACCAGGGGATACCAGACCGCGAAGCAGCCGGACGCGAAGCGTTCCAGGCCGTCGCGCACCGCCTGCAGGGTGTGGCGGTAGTCCCGCTTGTCCTCGTAGGACGGATCGATCAGGACGATGCCGCGCCGGGTCGGCGGCGGCAGCAGCCGCTTCAGGCCTTCGAAGCCGTCCTCGCGGGCGATGGCCACCTGGCGGCGCGAAGTCCCCAGCTGCCGCAGCGTGCCTTCCAGCACCTCGATCTCCGTGGGGTGCAGTTCGAACAGCCGCAGCTTGTCGTGTGCGCGCAGGGCGTTCAGGGTCAGCGCGGGCGAGCCCGGGTAGCGGTTGGCGACGCCGTCGGGATTGAAGTCCTGGATCGCGCGCAGGTAGCGCGTCACCAGTTCCGGCGGCCGGGGCGCGCCCAGCAGCCGGTCCAGCCCGTCGACGACCTCGCCGCTCTGGCCCGCCCATTCGCCGTCCAGGGCGTACAGGCCCGCGCCGGCATGGGTGTCGATCACCCAGTAGGGCGCGTCCTTGCGGTTGAAGTAATCCAGGATCTGGACCAGGATGGCGTGCTTCAGGACGTCGGCGTGGTTGCCGGCGTGGAAGGCGTGGCGGTAGCTGAACATGGGATGTCCGTCTGTTTATCGGGACAGGCCGGGCGCGCCGGCCCGGACGCGGTCCAGCGCGTCGGTGAAGACCGCCTGGCAGCCCCATTCGAGCAGTGTGCGGGCGCGTTCGGGGTCGTCGACCGTCCAGACGGCCAGGGTGGCGCCCTGGTCCAGGATGTCGCGCACCACGGCTTCGTCGGCATGCAGGGTGTCGATGTTCAGGCCGATGCAGCCCAGGCCCTGCTGGCGGGCCCGCCAGTCGGCCGGGACCGGGCCCTCGATGAGCAGGGCGCGGGGCAATTCGGGTACGGCTGCGCGGGCGGCGTCCAGGGCGGCCTCGGAAAACGACGACAGCAGTGGCGGCAGGCCGGCGCCCGCCCACAGGCGCGCGGCCTCGCGGGCCACGGCCGCGCCGGTCTCGGCCTCGTGGCCGGTGGTCGGCTTGATCTCGACGTTGCTGTGGATGCCGCGGGCGCGGGTGCAGCGCGCCACGGCGTACAGGGACGGCGCCGGTTCCCCGGCGAAATCCGGTCCGTGCCAGCCGCCGAAGTCCATCCGGCCCAGCGCGCGCCAGTCCAGTTCACTGGCCAGGCCGTGACCGTCCGAGGTCCGGTCCACGGTGTCGTCGTGCAGCAGGAAGGGCATGCCGTCGCTGCTGAGCTTGACGTCGAATTCCACCATGCCGAAGCCGGCGGCGGCGCCCGTGCGCATCGCCGCCAGGGTGTTTTCGGGGGCCAGGCGGCCGCCGCCGCGGTGGGCGATGAAGGCCGGCCAGGGCCAGGCGGGATGGGATGGGGACATGGGGGCAGGGCCGTCGAAAGGGTACAGCCCGCATTTTAGCCAGCGGGGGCGCCCCCTGCCAGGCATGCGCCCTTCGCCTTGGCGGGGGGGCGTTCCACGGTGGTAAACTGCGGAACATTTCGTTCGCGCGGCCCTGGGGCCGTCAGTCTCCAGCAGGTGAGCCGTTCATGTTCGATTTCATTCGCACGCATCAGCGCCTGATGCAGTTGATCCTCCTGATTCTCGTGGTGCCGTCCTTCGTGTTCTTCGGGATCAGCGGCTATTCCTTCGTCACGGCCGATCCGGCCCTCGTCGAAATCGGCCGGGCCTCGGTCAACCGCGACGAGTTCGTCCAGGCCCAGCGCAACCAGCTGCAGCAGATGCAGGAAAGCAGCCAGGGCCGCTTCGACCCCGCCCTGCTGGACAATCCCCAGGCGCGCCAGGCCCTGCTGGACCAGCTCATCGACCGCAAGCTGCAGATCGCCGTGGCGACGCGGGACCACTTCAGCGTGTCCGACGGCGCCCTGCGCCGCGCCATCGCCGCCATGCCGCAGCTGCAGGTCGATGGCCAGTTCTCTCCCGACCGGTACCACGAGGTCCTGACGTCCTACGGCCTGACGCCGCGCGACTTCGAGGCCGGGCAGCGCTCCGAACTGGCCCTGGACCGCGTGCTCGGCCCGGTGCGCGACACGGCCGGCCTGCCGGCCCCGGTGCTCGACGGCCTCAAGCGCGCCCTGACCGAAGAGCGCACCATCCGGCTGCGGGTCTTCAAGGCCGAGGACCACGCCAAGGACGTCCAGGTGTCCGACCAGGACATCCAGGCCTGGTACGACGGCCACCAGGACGCGCTGCGCCTGCCCGAGCAGGTGTCCGCCGACTATCTGGTGCTCGACGAGGCCGCCGCCCTGGCCAGCGTGCCGGCCATCGAGGAAGCCCAGCTGAAGGACTACTACGAGCAGAACAAGTCGCGCTACGTGGTGCCGGCGCGCGTCAGTGTCAGCCACATCCTGGTCAAGCTGCCGGCCGGCGCCTCCGACGATGTCGCCAAGACCGCGCTGGCCAAGGCCGAGGGCATCGTCACCCGCGCCCGCGCGGAGCCGTCCGGATTCGCCGACCTGGCCCGCAAGGAATCGCAGGACGCCGGCACGGCGCGCGACGGCGGCCGCCTGGGCTGGATCCAGCGCGGCACCCTGCCGCTGGCGATGGAGCAGGCCGTGTTCGCGCTCAAGCAGGGCGAGATCTCCGATCCCGTGAAGGGGCCGGACGGCTACCACGTCTTCATGGCCGACCAGGTCCAGCCCGAGCAGGGCGAATCCTTCGAGCAGGCCCGCGCCAAGGTCGAGGACGAGGTGCGCCGCCAGCTGGCCGCCGACCGGTTCGCCGACATGGCCACCAAGCTTACCAGCCTGGTCTACGACAACCCGTCCAGCCTGGACCCGGCCGCCAAGGATCTCGGCCTGCAGGTCCGCCAGGCCGGCGGGATCGCGCGCGACCGCCTGCTGAGCGCCGACGAGGCGGGGCCGGGCGCGGCCTCCGCCTCCGGCGACTCGGCCATCCTGGGCGACGTGCGCGTGCGCCAGGCCCTGTTCAGTTCCCAGGTCCTGACCGACAAGCAGAACTCCGGCGTGATCGAGATCTCGCCCGACACCATGACCGTGGTGCGCGTGCGCGACGTGACGCCGGCGCACGTGCCGGCGCTGGAGCAGGTCAAGGACCACATCCGTGCGCAGCTGACCGACGAGCGCGCCCTGGCCGCCGCCGTGGCCGAGGGCGAGAAGGCGCTGACCGCGCTGCGGGCCCAGCCCTCCGCCGAAGGCTTTGGCGATCCGGCGACGATCAGCCGCCTGGATCCCGCCGGCTTGTCCAAGGACGTGCTGGACGCCGCGTTCTCGGTCGAGGCGGACAAGAAGCTGCCGGCCTTCGGCGGCGTGGCGCTGGCGCGCGCCTATGCGATCGTCCAGGTCGACAAGGTCCAGCCCGGCACGACGGACACGCCCGCGCTCGCCGGCCTGGGCCAGCAGATGGCCCGGGTCTGGGGTGGTGTGGAACAGCAGGCCGTGCTGGCCGAACTGCGCCAGCAGCTGGGCGTCAAGGTCACGGACGAGGGCCGCAAGCTGATCGAGCAGGGCGACGGCGGATCGAATTGATCTCGACGTTCTTTGGATAAAAAAACTCCGGCAACGCCGGAGTTTTTTTATCCCTTCGCCCGGACGATTTTCTGGACTTGGGGGACGTGCCGGATGGCGCGGATCACCTGGGCCAGGTGCTTGCGGCTGTCGACCTGGACCATGATGCTGAGCAGGGCCGTGGCGGCGGCCTCGTCGGGCATGGTGAGCTGGATGATGTTGGAGTCGGCCTCGGTGATCTCCGCCGCCAGGCGGCCCAGCACGCCGCGCTCGTTCAGCACGGTCAGTTCCAGGCGCGTGGTCAGGTGCCGGGCCGTGGTGGTGTCCCAGATCACCGGGATCCAGCGTTCCGGTTCGCGCGCCTGCTGGCGTTTGGCCACCGGGCAGTCGCTCATGTGGACCACCAGCCCGTGGCCCAGGCGGATGCCGCCGATGATCGCGTCGCCCGGCAGCGGGCCGCAGCAGGGCGCCAGCTGGACCGCCTGGCCCTCGTTGCCGTGGATCACGATGGGCGCGCTGGTGACGGACGTGAATTCGTCCACCGCCATCGCGGTGGTTTCCAGCATGGCGTTTTCGGGGGCGAAGCGGCGCGCCACCACGGCGGCCAGGCGCTTGCCCAGGCCGATGTCGGCCAGGATTTCCGTGCGCGAGGCCCCGCCCGAGCCCTTGGTCAGCCGTTCCCATTGCGGGTCGTCGTCCTTGGGGTAGGGGATGGACAGCTGGTCGAAGGCCTGGTTCAGCAGCCGGCGGCCGAAGGCCACGGATTCCTCGTAGCGCTCGTTGCGCAGGTAGTGGCGGATTTCCGATCGCGCGCGGCCGGTGCGCACGTAGTTCAGCCACTGGGCGCTGGGGCGCGAGGCGGCCGAGGTGACGATTTCCACCGAGTCGCCGCTATGCAGTTCGGTGCGCAGCGGCGAGAATTCGCCGTTGATCTTGCAGGCCACGGCGTGGTTGCCGACGTCCGTGTGGATCGCATAGGCGAAATCCACCGGCGTGGCGCCGCGCGGCAGCGACAGGATCTTGCCCTGAGGGGTGAACACGTAGACCGCGTCGGGGAACAGGTCGACCTTGACGTGCTCCAGGAATTCGCCCGAATCGCCGGTCTGGCTCTGGATGTCCAGCAGCGACTGCAGCCACTGGTGGGTGCGCTTCTGCAGGTCGTTGAGCGAAGTGCCCTGTTCCTTGTACAGCCAGTGGGACGCCACGCCTTCCTCGGCCACGTGGTCCATGTCGCGGGTGCGGAACTGGAATTCCACCGGCGTGCCGTAGGGGCCGATCAGCGTCGTGTGCAGGGACTGGTAGCCGTTGATCTTCGGGATGGCGATGTAGTCCTTGAACTTGCCGGGCACCGGGCGGTACAGCTGGTGCAGCGTGCCCATGGCCAGATAGCATTCCGGCAGGGTGTGGACGATGATGCGGAAACCGTAGATGTCGAGCACGTCGGAAAACGACTTCTTCTGCTCGACCATTTTCTTGTAGATGCCGTAGAGCGACTTTTCCCGGCCGTTGACCTCGGCGTCCAGGCCAGCGGCGGGCAGCGCGGCGCGCACGGCCTCGGCGATCTTCGAGATGACTTCCCGGCGGTTGCCGCGCGCCGCCATCATGGCCTTGTGCAGGACGGCGTAGCGGTTCGGGTGGATGGCCTTGAAGCAGCGGTCCTGCAGTTCGCGGAACAGCGCATTCAGCCCCAGCCGGTGCGCGATCGGCGTGTAGATGTCCAGGGTCTCGCGCGCCACGCGGCGGCGCTTTTCGGGGTTGACCGCGTCCAGCGTGCGCATGTTGTGCAGCCGGTCGGCGAGCTTGATCAGGATCACGCGCACGTCGCGCGCCATGGCCAGCAGCATCTTGCGGAAGGATTCCGCCTGCTGCTCGGCCTTGGTGGCGTATTCCAGGCGCTCGAGCTTGGTCAGGCCGTCGACGATCTCGGCGACCTCGACGCCGAATTTCTCGGCCAGTTCCTGCTTGTTGACGTCCTGATCCTCGATCACGTCGTGCAGCAGGGCGGCCATCAGGGAATCGGCGTCCAGCTTCCAGCCGGCGCAGATCTCGGTGACGGCGATGGGGTGGGAGATGTATGGCTCGCCGCTGGCGCGGAACTGTCCCAGGTGGGCATTGTCGGCGAAGCGGTAGGCTTCCCGGATCCGTTCGATGTCGCGCGGACCGAGATACCCGGAAACGATCTGGTTGAGCCCGGCCAGCGAGGCGATCGGGCTGGGCGCGGGTTCGGACTGCGGGGCAGGGGCCGTGTGCGGTTTGCGCCGCCGCAGGCGGGGGCCTTTGCGCAGGACGGCGAGCAGTCCGGAGGACGCGCCGCGCAAGCCTGAAAACGCCATGGCCCGCCCCCGGAATCAGGTGGGGACTTTGCGCAGCATCTCGGTGCCGACCATACCCTGGGCGATTTCACGCAGCGCGGTGACCGTGGGCTTGTTGTGGCTCTGGATGCGGGGTTCGTGTCCCTGGGCCAGTTCGCGGGCGCGATAGGTCGCGACCAGGGTCAGGTCGAAGCGGTTGGGGACTTGTTCGAGGCAGTCTTCTACGGTGATGCGGGCCATATGTGTCCTGGTTCAGGAAGCGGTTGACAGCGGTTTGCGGATGCCCAGCTGGGTGAACAGTTCGGCGTGGCGGACGGATTGCGCCGTGTAGCGCAGGCGCGCCGCGCCGATCACTTGCCGAAGCTGTTCCAATGCAAGGCTAAATTCTTGATTAATAATAACATATTCACAATCGGAGGCATGCGCCATTTCGCCGCCCGCGGCCAGCAGCCGCCGGGCGATGACCTGGGGGGCGTCCTGGCCGCGCTTTTTCAGGCGGGCTTCCAGGGCCTCGATCGAGGGCGGCAGGATGAAGATGCCGATCGCCTGGGGGTAGTGGCGGCGCACCTGGAGGGCGCCCTGCCAGTCGATTTCCAGGATGATGTCGGTGCCGCTGGCCAGGGCCTGGTCGACCCGATCGCGGGGCGTACCGTAGAAATTGCCGTGGACCTCCGCCCATTCGAGCATGTCGCCCCGGTCGCGCAGGGCCTGGAAGGTTTCCACGGAGACGAAGCGGTAGTGTTTCTTGTCTTCTTCGCCGGGCCGGGGCGTGCGGGTGGTGCAGGAGATGGACAGGGCCAGGCTGGGGTCCTGTTCCAGCAGGGCGTTGACCAGGCTGGATTTGCCCGCCCCGCTGGGGGCGACCACCATGAAGATATTGCCGGAAGACTGTGCCATGTGTCGGGTTCGTGTCAGCGTGCGTCGGATGCCGCGTCGGGCTGGCCGAGTTCGGCCAGCGCCTCGGCGTAGGCCTGGGGGCCCGTGCACAGGAAGACGATGGCGTCGCCCGGGTTCAGGTTGAAGAGCACGTCCTGGATCTGCTCGGAGGCGTCGTCGCCGTCGTGGATCGCGGCGACGTGGACGTCGCCGTCCCCCTGGAACTGTTCGGCCGGGACCAGGTCGGCGACCTGTTCGATGTCGGCGTCGCGCTGGGCCACGTAGACCCGGAACGGCAGGTCTTCCAGGGTGATGTCCAGGACCAGCCCCCGGTCCAGATGGGCGATCAGTCGGCTGTCGAGCGGCATGGGCGTGGGGGAAGTGGGACGAATTCCGGATTATAGACGCTTTGACCGGCGCGCCCGGCCGCGGCCCGCCGCGCGGGGCCGTGTCAGGCGGCGCCGAACGCCGCCACGACCGGCGCGTGGTCGGAAGGCTTGTCCCAGCCGCGCGGCGTCTTGTCCACGCCGCATTCCCGGCAGTGCGCCGCCAGGTCCGGCGTCGCCAGGATGTGGTCGATGCGCAGGCCGGCGTTGCGCCGGAAGCCCATCTGGCGGTAGTCCCACCAGCTGAAGGTGCGCGGCGGCTGGTCGAACAGGCGGAACGTATCCCGCAGCCCCAGGCCCAGCAGGTCGCGGAAGGCCTGGCGTTCGGGGTCGGAGACCAGGATGCCACCCGCCCAGGCGGCGGGGTCGTGCACGTCCTCGTCGGCCGGGGCGACGTTGTAGTCGCCCAGGATCGCCAGGTCCGGGTGGCGGGCGATCTCGGCGTCCAGCCAGCCGCGCAGCGCCTGGAACCAGTCCAGCTTGTAGGCGTACTTGTCGCTGCCCACCGCCTGGCCGTTGGGGCAATAGGCGCTGATGACGCGCACGGGCTTGCCGTCCGGGCCGGGCAGGGTGGCGGCGATGATCCTCTGTTGCGGATCCTCGTAGCCCGGGATGTTGCGCTGCACGTCCAGCGGCGGCGTCCGGCTCAGGATGGCCACGCCGTTGTAGGTCTTCTGTCCCGCCCAGCAGGCGTGGTAGCCGGCGTCCAGCAGGGCTTCGTGCGGGAATTTCTCGTCCGGCAGCTTCAGTTCCTGCAGGCACAGCGCGTCGACCGGATTGGCCCGCAGCCAGTCCAGGACGTGGCCCAGGCGGACGTTGAGGGAATTGACGTTCCAGGTGGCGAGTTTCATGAAAGGGGTCGTGTTGCGTGAATGCGGCTATGGTATCAGCAGGATATCTTGTTCCGCTTGATCGTGGCGTGCCGGGATGTGGGTGACCTCGGAGGGGCGGTCATGGTGATCTCCAGGAAGGCTGGAGCGACTCAGCCTGACATCCGCGCTGGCTACTGCCAGAGGGACAGTTGATCCCATCGTGGCGGGAAGCCCATGGCCCGGGTGGGTGGTTTATGTTGCTCGATCAGGGCCTTTAACCGTTGCCTCCAGCTATGGCGTGGGGCGACGATGTCCATGCAATGCAGCAGGATCGCCAGCGTGTTGTATATCTTGCGGGAACCTGGCTGGAACTGATGTCGTAGGTTCAGCGGCTTGGTCTTGGGAATCAGCGGGGTGATGGTGAATTCCCGGTTCCAGAGGCGGCTATGGTGTGCGCAGGTGTTTCGCACCATCGTCAGGTGGTGCAACCAGGAACCCAAGACCTTTTCGTTGACGCCGTAGACTGATGCGATGGCGCTGCGCGTTGGCATGGGTTTGAGACTGCCGTACCAGCGCGAAAGCAGCCCCAGGGACATGACCTCGCATACGGCCCAGGCCGGAGGCAATTTCTCCGAGTACGTTGCCAGCAGGTGTCTGATGAATACCTCGTCGGATATTTGAACTTCTTTTTCAAGTTTGGCGAGGTTGATTTCCCAGCGGCTCCGATTTGCGGCCAATCCGGCATCCAGGTAAGCATGGGGGCCGTGTTGCTGGGAGATTTGGTAAGCCCATTGGCTGCGGATCGAAACCTCAATGCGCTCTATCGCGTCCAGCACCAGCAGGCGCAGGTTGCGGTCGAACAGATACAGGTTGAGAACGTCCGTGAAGCGGGTTCCTGGGACGAAGGTATGGGGCGTATGGGTGGCCTCAAAGGGCAACCAATAGGCGCTGAGTCTGTAGTAGTTCAGGTGCTGCAGGTAGAATTCTGCTGCAGCATGATCGTCAACACCCATCCCGCGTCGTTCGAGGATGACCACCTGCTTGGCGTAGGTTGTTGCCGGTTTGGCGAAGGGATGGGGGTGGCGCGTCATCGCGAGCCCATCCGTGTGCTTATTGCTGTTTCGTGGGCCAGAAATGAGTAACCCGCCGGTTTGAGGGTGTACGTTCGTACATAGCCTTGGCGGGTTTTGTTACTGCCAATTGTACACACTTCGGGCGATGAAAAGAATTCCAATTTCGAGTTCATGCACGGCCCCCTGAGACCTTTGCTGAACTGAATGATATTGCTGATCGTGGGCCTGGATGCCTGAGGGGATGACGTTCCTGTCTCGCCGACAATCAGAAACTCCGCTCACCTGCGGGGGCCAGACGAAGGCCAGGAAGGGGCAGGCTGACCGGCTCATAGCCAGCCTTCAGTGCCCGATTGTTGGTTGCTGCGTAGTGCTGCGACGGCTTCCCCTCTCAACGCCCCCCATGCCCCAGCCTCGGCGCCGCCACCGGCGCCGGCAGCGCGGCGGCGGGCCGTTCGGCGGCCTGGACGCCCTGATCCCTCAGCCGGAAGGTGGCGACCAGTTGCGCCAGGGTGTCGGCCTGCTCCTGCAGGCTGCTGGCGGCGGCGGCCGACTCCTCGACCAGGCTGGCGTTCTGGCGGGTGACGTCGTCCATCTGGGTGACGGCCGAGTTGATCTCCTCGATGCCGGTGG
>Ga0222419_100142_pt1 | contig 125891 bp, 139 predicted proteins | sample 1B20Ametagenome_FD_182474 | JGI IMG/M metagenome (GOLD analysis project Ga0222419, IMG submission 182474) | Enriched microbial communities from leaf-cutter ant dump, University of Wisconsin, Madison, United States - 1B20A (version 2) | ecosystem: Environmental > Terrestrial > Nest > Insects... | reverse complement strand
ACTGAGTTTGCATCTGCTTATTCCTTTTGTTGTGGTTGGGGAATTACAACAATACAGGAGTAGCAGATGTTTTTCCATTTCTAACCTGAAGCTATTTCGTCAAGCACTGATTTCGGTTTAGAGCCAATATTATTTGTGAAAATAAAATTAAGAAGCTGCTCCGCTCACTTAAGAGAGCTGGAATGGCTTCTTTTTTATTGCCTATCTTAATGCCTGCAAAGGTGTCGAAAATACTTAATTTCGAGTTGAATTGTTAACAATAGACCACTTAAGAACTATTACATATTTGTATAATTTAGTATATTATATATTATGTTACCACAAAATAACACAAAGGAAGTAGGATTTGGAAATGAAATTGGCTAGGAGTAAATGGCTAACGATAGCGATTATCGTTTCAGGGCTGCTTTCCATTTCAGATGGATCATATGCCAACTATTGGAATGGTTCGCGTGCGGCAGGAGCAAATACCAATGTGTATTATGATTCATCATTTGCTTCCTATGGATACACTCCGCATATGGATCAAGCTCGTGCAAACTGGAATAGTGTGGGCAATTCAAAGGTTTCTTTTGCACATCCGCTGACTACAACGGGATACGGCAATCTGGACAAGGCTTATATTGGGTATCATTCATTTGATACCACAACTTTTGCAGGAACCTGGCATTACTCCAGCAGTGGTTCAGTCATTGACAACTGGAGCAGTAATTTTGACCATGCCAGTATGATTTTTTATGATAATATATTTGCTGCTAATAGTTTTACTTACAATCAAGTGGTAAAAACAATGACTCATGAATTAGGGCACACCATTGGTTTAGCTCATCCGACACAGACTGGATACACTGCTGACGGGGACGTAACGACGGCGGTTCCAGTGGGAGCCTTTTCGGTCATGTACAAAGGGCAGTTGAGTTATTGGGTACAAACTTACGATAGCAGTGAACTTAAAAAGAAATATCCGTAATATATGTATCATTGCAGGATACTACATTTGAATAGAAAGAGAAGTGAGGGTTTTGCCAGCCAATAAAAAGCGTATATTTTCGATAGCTGTTGCTGTATTGTTTGTTACCTTTGCCTTTATACGCTATAGTGCCGATCATCAAGAGGCTTCGGGCCAAGTTCGAGAGGTTAACGTCGAGACGGATAGCATTGTTTTTCATAATCTGAAAGAATTAGAGGATTTTTCTCAATTGATCATTGTCGCCACTCCAACGAAAAAGTTCAATGACAGAAGTCAAAAGTCAACAACCTTTCCAGACGGCACTTTACAGGATTTCGCTTCGTTTAATGAATTAAAAATTGCCAAAGTCATCAAGGCGCCATCTGACTTCGACCAAACAAAGACATGGATTGAAGTTGCCGAACCCGTCGCTATCGTCAAGGAGGGGAACAGTTCTGCCAAATTAAAAAAACAAGGCTACACGGAAATGAAGAAAGATAGTCAGTATATTATTTATTTATCCAAAAACGCGATGGGACAATACAGTGTCAACGGCATTACGGGTAGATACAATCTTGATGGTACAGATACTGACGATACCGACGCCAAAATTGATGAGGGTCATAAATCGCAATTAAGAGAAGAAGTTGAAGCCAAGTACCCTGAGTTGATAAAAAGTAAAATGAAGTAGTATACATTGAATTTTATGTGAATTAAGCTTAATAAAGGGTTAGCAACGAGGAGGCATCGGCAAGCGATGGAGTTATTCGAGGAGATCCAAGGCATAGGCGGCGCTGAGGAGGATACAGGTGCGGTTTCCTTTATTCAGGTTAAACAAGCTTCAGTGAGGCCGCGGTTTGAAGCTGTTTTAGCCGATTCACTGGCAAGCGGGCCGATGACGGCACTCGCGCAATTTTTTGTAGCGCCGATTATGTGGACGGATGTCCATGCTGTGTGGCATATACCAGTTCGTGAAGATGGCGTCTATCGTCAAATTCTCTGTGAAATTGCGCCGCATTTTGAGAAAACCACCAAAGTAACTACCGGCGAAGCCGTTCAAGTGAATCTGCAGGGTCTTCGGGAACATTCGAAATCCATGTTCATGAGCTTGGTATCCGATCATCGACTCCATCCGATTGTTGAGGATTTGTATGCGCGCAAAGCCGACGACGAGCAGATGCCGGCGGGTCGCACCAAGTCCTACAAAGTGAATCTTCAAGCGATTGCTGCGCACCTGCCGCAAGAGCATGCCTTCCGTGAGCTTTGGGACTTTTTCAAGCATACATTTATCCATCATCAAGAGATTTTGATTCTGATGCCTGTCAACTGGACGTTTGACGAAACGTTTAAAGACAGCGTAGCGATAAAAGCCTTCGCAGGTGTGTGTACGTCAATGAGTGTTCAGGTCAACGAGCAAAAAAGGATAACGGCGCTTTGTATGCAATGAGACTTGAACATCCTCCCCAAAAATAGAAAAAAGACCATTGCTCGCCAAACCGAGCAGTGGTCTTTGCTTTTAATAAACGCGTTTGGCCCCCATATACAGCGGTCCCCAATAGCTGCTGTCCAGGCTTTGCGGATAAATGCCGGCGGAGCGGGTTGCCGAAAGGAATTGATTGTTGCCCATATACAAGCCTACATGGTCGACGATGCCGTTCATCGCGATGCTGAAAAAGACCAGGTCGCCCGGTTGCAGATTGGCGCGGCTGATCGAGGTGCCCGTGGTCGCCAGTTGAGCGGAAGTGGTGCGGGTCATGTTGACCCCATGCGTCGTAAACAAGTAATAAACGAAGCCGGAGCAGTCAAAGCCGTTAGGCGTGGTGCCGCCCCAGAGGTAAGGCGTGCGCAGCAGGTTCATGCCGTCGGCCATCATCTGTTTTTTGGTCAAGGCGTGGGTGATGGCGGTTTGCGTAGCGTTGCCCACGATGCCGTCGACCACCAGGCCGTAAGCTTTTTGAAAATCGATGACAGCTTGCGCGGTAATGGTGCCAAAGTAGCCGGTGACGGTGGGATAAGTAAAGTAGCCGAGCGTTTTCAGGTTTTGCTGCAGACTCGATACGGAGCTGCTGCTCATACCCAGCGTGAGCGTGGCGCTGCTGGTTGTTGCGGCGCTGGCCGTCAGCGGAGCGCAGGTGGCGCCGGCGCTTGCGGTCAGGGCAAGGGCGGCAACGGCGAGCACAATTTTCCTCTTCAACATGGTGCATACCTCCTGATGATGGTCATAGGGCTCGTTTGTTCCATTGTAAACGCAATCAATATGTAGGAACAATGCGTAAATTTTGGAAAACGGCATCTTGACCAAGTTGTCGCGCATATATCAGATACGTAGGCTTTTGCCCGCAGAGGGGGAGCCGGCACCTCACAGTTAAGGAGGAAGCGCTGATGCATTCGCAATTCAAGGTGTGGTTTCCTTATATCGGTCCGTGCGACCCGTGTCCGCCGATTCGGGAAAAGTTTTATAATACGCCGCCCCAGCTGTACATGTCGTTCCAGCCGCCCGGATTGCCGCAGTTCAGTCCCTATGAAGCATTAAGGCTTGGCACATTGTGGCCTGCGCTCTACGGCCCGTACGAGTCGCGAGCACTGGAAAGGAGAGGCGGCGATGAGTAGTCAACCGTGTTTGCCGGAATCGTTTTACACGCAGCTGCGCGACCTGCAGGCCGTTGATTTTGTGCTGGTGGAGCTGACGTTGTATCTGGATACGCATCCCGACGATTTGGGGGCGGTCCAGCAGTATAATCAATTCGCGCACAAGCGGTCGCATATGGTGCAGCAGTTCGAGCTGGAGTTCGGCCCGCTGATGGCCTTTGGGCACAGCTACAGCAAGCATCCGTGGCAGTGGGTGGAGACGCCTTGGCCTTGGCAGGTTTGATTCGGGGGGAGGACCGATATGTGGGTTTATGAAAAAAAGTTGCAATACCCCGTTCGCGTCAGCAAATGCGACCCATACATGGCAAAGCTGCTGCTGGAGCAATACGGGGGAGCGGATGGCGAGCTGGCCGCCGCTCTCCGCTACCTCAATCAGCGGTATACGATTCCCGACAAGGTGATCGGGCTGCTGACCGATATCGGGACGGAGGAGTTTGCCCACCTGGAGATGATTGCCACGATGGTTTACAAGTTGACGAAGGACGCCACTCCCGAGCAACTGCGGGCGGCGGGGCTTGGCGACCATTATGTGGCGCACGACAGCGCGCTGTTTTATCAAAACGCGGCGGGCGTGCCGTGGACGGCGGCCTATATTCAGGCCAAAGGCGATCCGATAATGTACTAAGGCGCTAAACTATCCTTTAACAACTACGCTTATTGATTCGTTTTCAATTTCTATTCGCTCAAACAATAATCGTAGAGCATTTTTAGCTTTTATTCTGTCGACACCAGAAATATCACCTAATATAGTTGTGGCAGTTTGCCTCACCTTGTGTGGGGCCTCTTCGTGTTTTGTTAACTTTTTAAGTTCTTCATTGAGTTTTACCCGTTCTGATTCAGCTATATTAGATGCCATTTTCAAGTCAGCTCCGCTTATTAAGTCGTCTGCATGAGCCTGAATTTGTTTTACTATACGTTTGCTTATTTTCGCTAATTGAGTATTAATTTCTTTAATTCTTTCATCCACAGATTGGTTCACAGTAGCTTTAATTACTAGATCGGCGTTAGACCCTTCTGCAATTTCTTTTACCAAGTCGATGATTTTTAATTCTAAATCATCCCTGTGAACTGCATGATATCGGCAACCATATCCGCTAACATACGCTGAACATATGTATCTATGGTACATGTATTCTTTGCCATTATTTTTATTTCTACTAGTTGCTCCTTTCATATTCCCGCCGCAAAATTTGCACTTGACTAAACCTGTTAAGAGATAGGACTCATTCTCTGCATGTTTGTGAGCGCGAGAACGCGATTTTAGGACATCTCTGATTTTCAGAAGTCTTTCAAGCGATACGAGAGCCGGGTGGTTGTTTTCAACAACAATCCAGTCCTTTTCATCACGAAACACAACTTTTCCGTTTTGCGTATCTCGCTTGTTTCTTATCTTTATACCGGCTATCGTTTCGATTCCTGTCAGCCAACGCTTTACATTTTTTTGATCCCACGGCTTCCCTTTTTTGGTTCTCGATCCAGCGTCATTGAGTTTTTTTGCTATCATACGATAACCGTCTCCTGATTCCGCCAGATCAAGCATCATGTCTCCGAATTTTTGCTCTGAATTATTAATTTGATATTCTCCGTCGACTATATCGTATCCAAAGCAGGGACGAGTTAGCGCTTTGTTTGTGTTTTTGGCGATAGAATCCATGTTATCTATTACGCGTTCTCTTGTCCGTTCTCGTTCGAATTCAGCGACGGCGCCGAGAACTTGCAATGTAAGTCTCCCCGCAGGCGTATTTGAGTCGAATTGTTCAGATACGGACACGAAAGAAGCTCCATGATTTTGAAAAAGTTCGATCATTGTTAGCAGGTCTAAAAGTTTGCGACTAATACGATCGAGCTTGGTAACCATAATCTTTAATTCTGTTTTATTTTCACCTACTATTTTGAGGAGTTTCTGGAGGTCAGGGCGATTTGTATCTTTGGCGCTATAGCCGTCGTCAATAAAAAATATAGGCTCGGGCCATAACATCGCTTTGCAGTAAGCCTGCAGTCTTTCCCTTTGTTCAAAGAGCGAGTTTCCGTCATTTGCTTGTTCCTCAGTCGACACTCGTATATAACCAAGTATCTGCATATTATATTCCTCCTTGCCTAGTATTTTGTGTTGAATGGCGACATGTACCACACTACCTTACCTAATATATTTACTTTCGTGCTAATCTCATTATTCCAATCAAAAGTAAGAGCCGAATTTTGATGATTATAACTATCTGGCTCTAATACTAAAGTGTTTTGGAGTCTATAATATCTCATCAAAGTAATGCCAATACCTTCAATGTGGGCTGCCACCAAATCGCTATTGGATGCAGTCATAGTCGGATCTATCAACACGTAAGCACCTGCAGGAATTATTTTGTTAATACTATCATTCGCCACTTCGAGAAAAAAAGCATTTGGATGTTTTTTAGCAATGCAACCAGGGGTTTCAATGGGTTGTTCTTCGTTATACTTTTTTAGGGAGAACGACAAATTGGATTCCGACGCTTTCGCGCTACCAATATCAAAAATCAAATCGTCAGTTTCGACACCTAATGCGTCTGCTATCATTTCTACCTTACCCATGCGCGGGCTAATCTTCCCGGACTCCCACTGTCCGGCCGTCACATCAGAAACGCCTACTCTTCTGGCTAATTCCGCTTTTGAAATCCCCTTTTTTTCGCGAATTTTTTTTAGGTTTTCGGCAAAGTTTACGCTAACCATTATTTGCTCCTTTAGGTTAATACTTAATGACAATCTAACTTTACCATCAAAAATCTATATTGTCCACATTTGAGCTAGTTTATACTTTGATTTTTAGCGAGGAATAGTCAAAAACTAACTTGACGCCGAGTTTAAAACTAGCTTATACTTAGGACATCGAAAGGAGGATGCGCCATGACATCATACGGACGCACTTTAAGAGAGTGGAGAGCCTACCTAAAGAAAAGTAAGAAAGAGTTGGCCAAGGCGCTAGGTATACACTCGAGCACCTACGCAAAGTGGGAAGATCACCCGCAAGAAATTAGAGTTTGTGAGATACCACGACTAGCTGCAGCGCTCGGGTGTGAAGCAAATGAAATTATTTTTTTTGAAGAAAATCCTAGTTTTAAACTCGGTATCGATGCGTTGAATCACCTGAATAACAGTGAAGTAGGACAACCGTAGGCGCATAGACTCAACTGAGGAGGCGATGTGCATGCGCAGAAAAAAACGGCAAGAACGCCCTCAACTAAAGATCGTTGGTATTTATGCAATGGTTGATGACGCGCGAGTGCTGATCAATCCAAAGGATCGTGAATTTTCCGATTTTCAGGATCGGTGCAAATTGGCATTGGCTGAAATGACAACGGGACAGACGCATGAGTTAATAAAATCTTCCTAGAATGTGCAGCTTTTATGGCTGCACGTTATTTAATCGGACAAGTTTAAATCACCAAGCGCTTGTAAATTTGAACAAAGGAGTTGATTACATGTCCGCGACCAAAGGCAAGACCAACGTAGTCGTTGATATCGACCATATCACCAGTGTAACCAATGGGGCCTTTGCGGGTTTCGTCAAAGAAGAATTGTACCCCAACGGCAGCGGCTGGGAACCGACGTTTTTCAAGGTTGAAGAATCCAAAAAGTTCGTCACAATCTATGCAGCACGGGGTCATTACGCAGAAGGCGCCGGCGTGACCTATCACAAGGAAATCCTTCTTTTCACCTTTGATCGTTCAGAAAAAAAATATTCAAAAACTCGGTTCTCAACGATATTCCTGCCAGACTTCGCTCCTATCGGCATATCGATCAAGGAGGCGTGACCCATGCCGGCCAACATACTATTTATCGCCCGTCTCGTGCGGCTCGCGGACGGCATCGCCTGTCACGGCTACTTTAGGTCGGAAATGGCGTATGACGCCGCATACCAAAAAGCCTGTTACATGTTTGGCACCGACCATAAGGTGCTGAGTGTATGTCCGCAAGGCCCGGAGCGCGTCGCATGGGTCGACATCGAGCTTGAACAACGCCGCAAACGCGCCGAGGAACGGGGCGAGCCATGAGGGATACCTTAATGCCTGTTAGATTACTTTGCGATGCGGACGAGCGTCCGCAGGCCGTCGACCTGTGCAGCCTGATCGCCGCAGAGGACATGCGGCGTGACTACGCCACGTACCTGAGCAAGCACGATGCGCTGTACGGCCCACCAGCTGCCGACGTATCCGATCGTATCGCTGTTTTGCAGGATTACCTGACGCGCACCGTCTGGACGGACGGTGACATGCGAGCATGCGCGAGCAGCTGGCTGCTCTTGGAGATCAGCCAGCTGGAGAATCAACTTAATCGAAGGAGGTATGCGATATGACAAAGGACAAGTTACGGAACCAAGCAGCCATGTGGATACAAATTGAGGAGGTTGCTCATGAGCCGGCCGTCATGCGGTATGCCCGCAAAAAATACGAGCAGTGCATGCGCCGGTTGGAGGGCAAGCCGCTGCTTCGGCTTGCGTAAGGTGGATTGAGGAGAGTCGTATCAAGGCAGAGCCCTCCGGGATGGTTTTTAGATCAAGCTTTGCCTAACAGGTAATCATTCGAAACATCCAGTACGTTGCTGATGTTTCGCAGATTTTTGAGTCTTGGATCGAATTTACCGTCCAGCCAACGATTTACGGTCACTGGCGAGACGCCCAGCATCGCGGAAAGGGTTTGGGGCCCTATGCCGCGATCGTTCATCGCCGACTTCAAGCGGTCGGAAAATTTATCGTCGTAGTAGTAAAAAAAAATAAAAGAAGGCACATCACTCCCTTCTTCCCGGAGGGCTCTGCCTTGATACGATTCGACAGTCCTGATAGCAAAACCTGCAAGTAACGAAACCAGCGCCATTGGAGCGCGAGAGGGGATACGAAATGAATATGGATATCAAGCCAAATGAACGCCAATTGCTCCGCGAACAAATGGAACTGCTGGCGGGGCGATCGAAACATTGTGCGAATGACGAATTGCCGGCATTGACGTGGGCGATGACCGAAATTTACAAGACTCTGTACTGGCAGCCACCGTCTGCAAGGCAAGGAGAAAAGCGAACCACAGGAAAATAACCGCCTGATGATGGCCGGAGGGACACCGGCCGAAACCTAGCGCCAACCGGCGCGGGTCGCGGATATCCGCAAATAAGGTAGGCAAGCCCAAAAACAAGGGGAGGCGTATCGTCGTGATTGTGCTAAAAGGGGACAAAGTGCGGACAAGCTCTGGTGACACCGGAGAGGTTGTTGACACATGGGGCGTGGCTCGCTCATTTATCTGCTTGCTGCGCGATTCGGACGGCAAACGCCTCTTTTTGTTTGGTTCCGCCGTGACGGAGGTCATCGAGCGGGCACCTATCAGGAAAGGCAGGTGATAACTATGGACATCAACATCAACACCCTATCCGGGGGGGCGGTAGCGGAGCGATTGAATCGCGAGCTGCAGCGTGTGGCTGAAAACGTCATGGACCCTAACACCAAGCCGGACGCTGTGCGCACCGTAACCGTGACCATCAAGATTAAACCCAATGAGACGCGGCAACTTGGCGTCACCGACATCCAAGTGAAGTCGGCGCTGGCTCCAACCCGCGGCATCCCGGCGCAGTTTATTTTTGACTACGACAGGGCTGGCAAAGCCGTCATGGCGGAGCTGCAGTCTGCCGATCGCAACCAGCTTATGGTCGACAACGACGGCGACGTTGCGGATGACCGCGGCAGCAAGGTGGTCAACGGCAATTTTAGATAATCCAACTCGGAGGTAGCAAAATGATCAAAGAAGCTTTGCAGTACATCATCAGTGCATTCCAAGGAAGTGAAACGAAAGAGGTTGCCAGTCAAGTCTTTTCCGCGCAGCCGCTGAACCTGATCGAGCAAGCGACGCCGGATGCCGTCAAAGTCCATAACCTCAACGGCCTCATCGATTACGTCAAATCCAATTACGACGACCAGCCGCCTGTATTGATCCAGGTAGCCAGCCCAACGGAAGTTAACGTCATGAGCACCTACAACCGGGATATGCAGCGCAACGTGCTGCTCACAGCCAAGGCGTTGTTGCCGACGATTCCCTTCGAGCGTTTCCATGATGTGGAGTCGTTCAACGTTCTCCTTCAATCCTGCTTCGTGCGGAATGACCATCGTGACGACTTGCTCAAGGTCGTCGGTAACATCAGGGAAGAAGCTGTTCAGACGGTCGGCGACGATGGCATTTCGCAAATGGTAACGGCAAGATCTGGGGTTGCGACGGTATCGGCCGTGGTCGTGCCTAACCCGGTTCTCCTGAAACCATTCCGCACGTTCGTGGAAATCACACAACCAGAATCAGCCTTCGTTTTTCGCATGAAAAACGGTCCGTCAGCCGCTTTGTTCGAAGCGGACGGGGGGGCATGGAAACTTCGAGCGATTGCGGACATCAAGGACTACTTGAAAGACGAACTGGACGAGCAGATCCAAAGCGGTAGGGTCGTCATCATCGGGTAATTCCAGCGCTGGCAGGCCCACAACCTGCCAGCCTATCTATCAATCTTGGCAAGGAGGGATCGTATGTTGCAAGAAGCGTTGCAGAAGATTCAGAAGGAGATCGGAGAGAATCCCAAAGACCGCTCACTTGCGTACATCGGAAGTGAATTGATTAAATTCCTTCGCAACAATCCAGATAAGGCATACTTGTTTGCTGATGAAAGCAAGAGCCTCAAGGGCAGTTATGAGGCTATCTGGAAAGAGGCTTTGAAGACCCGAACAAACGGCTTAAGCTCCGACGAAGGAATGGAGATCGTCATGAAATATTACGGCATCGAGCCTCAGCCAGTTGCTCCGGCGCCCAGGCCGGTCGGGTTTAGCGCCAATCTGAAAGATTTGTTGGGGTGATTGTGGTATGGCTGAAAATCGATTTGAAGATTTTGACGCCCACTTTCCAAAGGACATCAGCTCTGATCTTATAAATTTCGTGCATGAAGAGTGTCTCATTGGCAGCAGATATCTATTCGTTCAGCGCCTCGGCAGTACAACGATACAGCGTGGCTTCTGTACGCATTGCAAGCAGGATCGCATTATTAAATCGACTAAAGCGCTTAAACATAACGAATCGTGGAGATGTGATAGCTGCAAATCAATGGTTATCGTTAAAAGTTCGGGCCTTGGCCGCGGGAAATTAGTTGGTCGAGGCTATGTAGTTTGGTACGAAAAATCTCTTGTCGATCCTAAAGCGATGGTATGTACCGGTTACAAAATTATACGTGACTACAGGGAGGGCGTAGATATCGAAACCAAATTCACTCCCGTCATGCGTTGTGTGTTTGCAGCCGGTTCGGCTGTCATGGCACTTCGGAGTCACTACAGATCAGGGTTTTTCTCGAATCGGTGTACTTATTTTCTTGATGGCTGGGAGTTTGCTAAAAAGCCTCGTACGCAGGTTGGCAAACACTATTTTACCAGGCTCAGCTATAAATCCATCGAGAACATTCGGGCGGCTGCGAGCGGCACGCCATTCCAGTACTCGACATGGGAGCAATATACGACTTACAGGAATCCAGACTTTGTATCAGATATGGTGGAGTTCTTTGATTTGGCCGCCAGCTATCCGTGCGTCGAATATCTAACAAAAGCCGGATTCCGCAAGGTTGTGGAGGCAAAGCTTCACGACGAGCCCACTTACGGCGCCATCTACTGGCAAGGAAAAACACTGCAAAAGGTTTTGCGCTTAACTAAATTGGAACTGCGGGAACTCCGCGATTCGGGTTTGTCCTTCACGCCCAAACAACTGCATTTTTTTCAAAAATCCAAGAAAGCCGGGAAAAGGCTTGCTTTGGCAGACGCTTTTGTCTTGGCCGACATCGATGATGATTATTACCAAAAATATTACATCGCTGAATTTTTAAAACGAACCACGGAAGAGGAAATGACTAAATATATTCTCAAGCAAGTCAGAAACAATCATTATTCCAACGCGACAAGCGCGGCCATCGCTTGGCTTGACTATCAGCGTGAGTGCGTGCAACTAGGTATGGATTTGAAGCAGGAACGCTACTTGTTTCCCAACAACTTAAAGGAGGCGCATACCAAAACCTTCGAGCGAATCAGGCAAAAGAAGGACAAAAGGCTAAATGGCAAGATCGAGCGGAGGCTCACCGAGGAATTAAACGCCTATCGCTTCGAGCATATGGACTTGATTTTTCGGCCAGCCGCTTCATCCGGCGAATTGTTCGTCGAAGGCAAAACCCTGGAGCATTGCGTGGGCGGCTATTCGGGGCGCTATGCCGAGGGCAAAACAAACATTTTCCTCATTCGCCAGGCCGCCGAGCTGGATAAGCCCTTTTACACGTTGGAGATCAACGATGATAGGATCGTTCAATGTCATGGATTCAAACATTGTGCCATGACACCAGAGGTTCAAGAGGCTGTGAATGCGTTCTTCGCTTTCTATAAGAAGAAAGCAAAACAAATGAAAAATAGACAGGGGGCAACAGCAGTATGACCAAAGCAAAAAAAAGCGCGGTAGCGGCGCCGGTAGAGGTGGACTCGGTCGTTGCAAACAGAACACCGGAGACCATTGCCGCTGAAATTCGTTTTATCGATGGCCAAGCGCGGCAGTACGTCATGCACTCGGCCATCGAGATCGGCAATAAGCTGAACGAGGCCAAAGCGCTGGTGTCGCACGGTGAGTGGGGCAAGTGGCTGAAAGACAATGTCGATTACAGCCAGTCGACGGCCAACAACTTTATGCGCGTCGCGGATGAGTACGCTCAATCGCCGTTGGCGCTGAGCAATATCTCGTACACGCAAGCCGTGCAGTTGCTCAGCGTGCCGGCGGAGGAGCGTGAGCAATTTGTCACGGAAAACGACGTCGAGGATATGTCCTCGCGCGAATTGCAAGCGGCGATCAAGGCAAAACAAGAGCTCGAACAGCGGCTCAAAGAGGAGCAAGCCAAGGCTGCGGAGGCGGAGGCCCGAGCGGAGCAGGAAAAAGCGGCCCGCGAAGCGCTTCACGGACATTACCAAACAGAATTGAAGCTGCGCCAGGAGCAAGAGGAGCAAATCAACAAGCTGCAGGCCGATCTGGATAGCACCGCCGACGACAAGGCGGCCACCAAGCTCAAGGATGACCTTAAGAAAGCGAAGGCCGATCTGGCCGAAAGCAAAAAGCGCATCAAGGAACTGGATGAAGCCATTAAGGCTAAACCGATTGATGTGCCGGCCACGGTAACGGTCGAGGTTGTCCCTGAGGCTACGCAAAAGGAACTGGAGGATTTGCGTCGGCGCGAGTTGGAGTTGAATGACTGTATTCAACAAAAAGAGGAGGAAGCTCGGCGACAGATTGCCGAGATGAAGCAATTGCTCCAAGAGAACGACAATAAGGCGGCGATCGAGGTACAGCTCTGCTTTGAAACGTTGGTCAACAATTTTGATCTGCTCCTCAAGTCCATTGTGAAGGTCGGCAATGAGGGTGAGCGAGCGAGTTTGCGCGGAGCTATTGCCAAGCTTTGCGATCAAATGAAGGCTTCACTTGATGCGTAATGTTCTTCTTTTTCTTTTTCGACCAACCATCATTCCGGCGGGGCGATCTGTGCGAATACATAAAAACAGATTCGCTTCGCCACTCATTCGGAGCTCGATACGTTGTCGACAAAGTCACCAGTACTGGCCCGTGGTGTTACGAAGACAAACCCCCTCGATATGGTACGAGTTCGAAGGGGGCGCACGATCGTTGAATATGATCCGGCCTGCTTTATATCGCCGTTCGATTTCGACGAATTGCGAGTGATCGAAGGCGAGAAACTTTCGCACGGATGGCCAGGAACATGGGGGCATTATCGGGACTGAGGAAGGGAGGAATATATCTTGTCAGACAGCCATCCGATACCGATTTTCTCCGGCTTGCTTGAACCAAGGCATTACAGCCAGATCGGCAATGCCATATGGTTGTTCCTCTGGTGTATCGGGGCCACGACAAGGGAAACCGAACGAGATGGGGAAACCTGGGGTATCGTCTTGGGCGGCATGCCTATAGAGATCGACAGCATAGCCGCCAACTACGGGGTTAATCGGTCAACAGTGAAAAGGTGGATCAAGGTGCTCCAGGGTTACGACTACATAACCACTAAGCGAGCCCCTTACGGCTTGATTTTATCGGTCAGAAAAAGCAAAAAATTCGGCATTAACGGTAAGGTCATAAATGAGCCATCACCTAGCGCGGATAGCTCGAAAATGAGCCATCCCGAGGGGTCAGAAGGTGCAGAACTGGACCATCAAGAGGTCATAAATGAGCCATCTAATAAAGATATTAAGGTCTTAAAAGATGTTGTTGTTAATGATTCGGACGTGATGCAAATTGCGTTGGAGGTCGAACAACATTTTCTTGCGCGGAGGGGCAAGGGGTTCAGCGTAAGCCCAGCCGATCTGGCGGAAATAAAAAAAATGGTCATCGACGGCATACCGCTGGATATCATCCGGGCAGCCATCGATAAGTCATTCGCCGAATATAAGCCAAAGCATGCGCGAGACGAGATAAGATCCGTCGTGTACTGCATCCCTCGCTGTTACAGCGAATGGGAACGAAGTAAATTGCCGAACGAAACCATAACTGCCGCGGTGCCGCACGTAGCAGTCGCCCTTGGAAATCGGCGAAGCAGCAAGCAACAACAGCAAATCAATTACCTTGACCAGTTGGAAAAGGAGTTTGAGTGACCTATGACACCTGCCGAAATCGTAAAGCTATTCAAGCTCATCGTCTATGCGTACCCAAGCTTCGACGGAAGTGATCGCAACAAAGTTATGCTCTGGCACGATCAACTACAGCATGTAGACTACGCTGCGGCAGAGGAGCGACTACGGGGCCATATCGCCAAAGACAAGTTCCCACCGGCTATTGCCGATTTGATTGGTACGTCGCAAGAGCAAATACAGCTCAAATCCGACGCGGCGCAACATATCGCCGACATCGAAGCATGGCGACGGACGGCCGCGCCCCCGCCGGCCAGATCGGCGGTCCAGCATGGCTGATCCATACCTTGACAACACGGCGATGCCGGCGTCCATATCCGCCGAACAGGCGGTGCTGGGCGCGATCTTGATCGACCAAAGCGGACAAGCTGCCGTTACTGCTCTGGAGCAGCTGACGGGCAACGAATTTTTCCGCGAGACGCACCAGCACATTTTTGCGGCAGTGGCCGAGCTAATCGCCGATAACACACCGGCTGATATGATCACGTTAACCACGCGGCTTGCGGATCGCCAGCAGCTCGACAAAGTCGGCGGCGTGGAGTTTTTGTCCTCGCTGGCCAGCTCGGTTCCGACGGCGGCCAATCTGGAGTATTACATCGCCATCATCAAGGACAAGTATTTCCTGCGTCGCGCAAAGCAGCTTTCTCTACAGAGCCTGAGCGATGTTACCACGATGGCCGATGCAACACAGGTTATTGCCGGCATGCAAGAGCAGGCAGCCGCGCTCGCGCTACAAGCAGCCCCTAAAAAAACGTTCCGCACCATTGGCGATGTGGCGCTTGATGTATACAGCAACGTCGAGGCACAATATTTTGCTTCCGAGACAAACGGCGGCATCACCGGCATCCCTTCGGGTTTCGTGGACCTGGACAAGATGACGTCCGGCTTCCAGCGCTCGGACCTGATCATCGTTGCCGCCCGTCCTTCGGTCGGTAAAACCGCCTTCGCGCTCAACATCGCGCAGAACGTTGGTGTGCGGGAGAAAAAACGCGTTGCCGTCTTTTCGCTGGAGATGGGCGCGGACCAGCTCGTCCAGCGAATGGTGAGCGCAGAAGCCAACATCGACGCCGGCCGATTGCGAACGGGATATTTACAAGCCGATGACTGGGAGCGCATGGCTGCCGCGATCAGCAAGCTGTCGCAAGCCAATATCTACATCGACGACTCACCTATGCTGGACGTATTCGACATACTCGTAAAAGCCCGTCAGCTCCAGCGCGAATCCGGCCTCGACATGATCGTGGTTGACTACTTGCAGCTACTATTAAGCCGCAAAGGCCGCAAAAACGCGGAAAACCGCCAGCAGGAGGTGTCCGAGATTTCGCGGACGCTCAAGCAGATTGCGCGGGAGCTGAACGTGCCGGTTATCGCGTTGTCTCAGCTCAGCCGGGGCGTCGAGCAGCGGCAGGACAAACGGCCGATGATGTCCGACTTGCGCGAATCGGGTTCGATCGAGCAGGATGCCGACATCGTTGCGTTCCTCTACCGGGACGATTATTACGACAAGGAATCCGAGAAGAAGAACATCATCGAAATCATCATCGCCAAGCAGCGGAACGGTCCGGTCGGCACGGTCGAACTGGCGTTCCTCAAGCAGTTCAACAAATTTGTGAATCTTGAAAGGACGGGATGAGAAATGGGTTTTAGAATTTTTGCAATCGGAGACCCGACGGAATACATAGCTGCCCAGACGGCAGAAGAAGCTTTTAACGACCATTTGACTCGCGCCGGAAGAGACTACTACAAAATCGAGGATATCATGGATCTGCCACATGATATTTCGGAAATCGACCCGGAACAGCAATGGGACTTTTGGCAAGAAGACGGAACGCTTAAACAAATGACCTGGGCGGAATTTATCGGTCCTGACTTTGTCTACACCGAACCTACCCTGCTTTGCTGGAATGATTGACGCTCGTGTTATTGCAATAATCGAAGCGGCGCTACAGCCGATGATCGAACATAACAAACGCGACATATCGCGCATGGTCATGAACGTGTACCCGGAATCTCCGCTACTGGAAATCGGTTGCGTCGAAACGAAATATGGATATTTGCCCATTGTCGACAATCCTTGGCTCACGAAGGGCTCGGCGTACATTATAGAGGAATTATCGAAGGGCAGCGGCTTCGCTTGGGTGACTAGAAAAGAAAAAGGAGCAGATGGCAAATGAAAGTATACCTTGCATCGTCGTGGAAAAATGAAAAGCTCGTCAAAGAGGTCAAAAGACAGCTTGAAGCAGAGGGGAATATCGTGGATGCGTTTTGCGATCCATCCGGGGGTCGTTACGTGTTTAGCTTTGATCGATTACCGGATGTAAGCGCCAAAGACGCCCGCACGGTCATGGAGGAGCCGGAAGTGCAATATGCCTTTCATGAGGACAAGGCTTGGATCGACTGGTCGGAAGCAGTAGTCCTAATCCTCCCAGCAGGGAAATCGGCTCACTTGGAAGCTGGATATGCAAAGGGACAAGGCAAGCATTTGATTATCTATCAGGAAGAATTTCCGCTCGGCGATTTTGATGTCATGTACGGCTTTGCGGATTTAATCACTGACGACCTTAACGGTGTCGCTCAATATTTGCGGAGCAATAAAGTTAAAATCTTTGGAGATTAAGGAGAATAATCGCATGAATGATATTAAAGAACGGGATCGGGTTTACTACTATCCCAACATCTTATGGGGGTTAGGCACGGTTCTTAGTTTATCAAAATCAGGGAAAACAGCCCTTGTTCGATGGCCCGACCCTTACAACACAGGAAAGAAGCCAGCATATTACCGCTTAAAAAATCTGCGGAAAGGGTGAATCGAATGAGTGATCAACAGAAATCAATAGAGGTAACACCTAAGCAATTGGAGGAAATGAAGCATGCGCTCGGTTTGGGATATAAGAAAAGGCCGTATCGGAATCGCTATTATACCAGCGTGCATTGCCCGAATTGGAACGATCTCGTAAACAAAGGACTTGCAACAAAAGGCGGCGGCTGGACCAACGATCAATGCTACTATTACTTGACATTTGAAGGCGCGAAACTTGCATTCGGAAAACCGTTGTCCAAAAAGAAATACGAAGACTTGTGAAAGAGAGGGCCAGATATGAGAGGATACCAAGCGCCAATCCGCATCAACCTTCACGACTGGTTGTTTTGGCAACATTGCAAATCCTGCGGGGCGAAGTCTGACACCGACATCTGCCTGCCTTGCCGTCTGCGTCAGGCATACGCACCACCATAAAACGAAACGGAGGGCGGTACAATGGAAGACCTGAAACCCGGAAAGCCTTGGCTCCTGAGCATCGCAGATCTCCGAAAATCATACCGTAGAACCTACAGGAGATTGAAAGCGGCTAAATTGCGGGCAGAAAAAGAGAATGATTTCGCCACAAGTATCACGATAAGCGAGATGATGTCAGATGTCAGTTACTGCATCGAATGGATGATGACCGCAAGGCGGCCGGGCAACAAACGCGGCATCGAGCGCCGGGCCGGCTACCAGCGCGAAAAGCTTGTCGATCCGATGCTTATGCAATCCTACGTGCAAAGTACGCATTCGTCATCACGATCCGGCTTGACGGATTATCAGCGGTTCCAAATCGAGGATGCTTTGTCCAGGCTAAGTGATCAGGAGAGAGAATGCTACATACTCGCACACGGACAATGCCTGTCTCATTCCGAAATTGCGGCGCTGCTCAAGATTACAAAAGGGGCCGTTTCGAAGGTCGTGAGCCGTGCGCAGCAAAAAATATCGGAAGACTTGAGGAACAGTCTGTTTCTGCTCTAAAATCAAGGAAAGGGGGCTGCTTTTATGGACTTGAAATATAAAGGCGTAAACGATCGAGGTCGGGTGGAATGGGTTGAACGCGATCTCGCAACTGCATATCGTCCAGAAGGATTGGTGATGGAAGAGTGGCAGGTCGAGCGGTATAAACCGTTTGTAGAAACCGTCCGAGCTTGCATTGGTCGCGAACCATCAAAAGATGAACTGAGTACACTGGCTTGGTTGGCTGGCATCGATCAAAGTACGATCGATAGTATCCTGAGCCTTATTAAATCCGCTGCTTCCCGCCAGTCATAATGGACCCGAAAGGGTTCTTTTTTTATTTGTCGAAAAGTGTCGAATTTTGTCATGCGATTGCCACCTATATATGTAAGGACAATTTACAAGGAGTAGGTGAAAGGAGACATGAATCGATATGCAGACTTAACGCTATTTGTATCCACTCATGCCCACAAGCAATACTGCGACAGAGTTGAGGCTGTAGAAGCAGCTGTGTTGGAAACGAGATGTCGCGAGCAAATGCTTGCTGGCGATCACGGCCGGCCTAAAGATGGATTCGTTCAGATCGGCGGCGTATGGTGGTATTTCGAGAAGGCGGACGACGCGATCCTGCTCGTGACTTGCTACGGCAAAACAACAATGGACCTGCCGGCAGCTATACGCTGGCTGCGCCGGCAGCGCGAACACGACAACATCAATCTCAGCAATATGATCGTGGCTGAGGTAGCGCGATGAATTTCGTCCAGCCCATCCGAGACAAGGAAATTCTGGGTGACATCAAGGATCACCTTCGAGAAACGAATGCGCGCAACTACATCCTGTTCCTGCTCGGCATCAACACCGGGCTTCGCATCAGCGATATTTTACGTTTGCGGGTCCGCGATGTAGCCGGAACGCACATATCGCTCCGGGAAAAGAAGACCAAGAAGGAAAAGCGCATCCTTATAACACCGGAGCTTAAACGCGAACTGCAAGAGTTTATCAAGGGCCGGCGCCATCACGAGTACCTGATCAAAAGCAGGCAAGGCACAAACCGCCCGATCGGCCGCAGCATGGCTTACAAGATCATGCAGCAAATTGCGGATGAGTTCGGACTGGATGACATCGGGTGTCACACGCTTCGCAAAACGTTCGGCCTGCTGTTTTACCAGCAGACGCAGAAGGACATCGGGCGATTGATGCAATTCTTCAACCACTCCAGCGAACGGGTGACACTCCGCTACATTGGCATAGAGCAGGACTCTATGGATACCATTCTCAAGCGATTTAAAGCCTGAAATTTATTGCGAATTACACATATTTCGCATAGGTGTAAGTGACTGGCCGCAAGTTCAGAAAAGCCAGTATTACCAAGCACTTGGGATTATCAAACGAGTTACACAGATTATAAGATAAGTGTAACTCAGAACGACCTCAAAAAAGTGGCCCAAACCCGCGCCACGACTGGGTTTGGGCCACTTTTGGGGGGCTGTGGATAACTTTTTGGTTGGCCAAAAAGTGTCCCACAGAGTTACACGATGTATAAATCGACCAGTATTTAGGGGGTAAAGATGCCGGGAAAACCAAAGAAACCTTGTTCCAAAGCTGGCTGCGGCAGGCTAACGACAGAGCGGTATTGCGATGACCACAAGCATCTTGCCCAGCAACAGGACAAACAGCGGGGCACGGCTGCTCAGCGTGGCTACGACAGCAAATGGAGATCGGCGCGCGCTGGCTACCTTGCCAAGCATCCGCTTTGCGCACACTGTTATGTTGCTGGGATGATTAGCGCTGCCGTGATTGTGGACCATATCAAGCCGCACCGGGGAGACAAGGTGCTATTCTGGGACCGCAACAACTGGCAGCCGCTGTGCAAGATGCACCACGACCGTAAGACCGTTCTGGAGGATGGGGGATTCGGACGATAAAAAGAAAGAAAAAGACCCTCAACGACGAGAGTCCCGAAAGTCTTCAATTTGCTTGCGCGTCCAGATCGGTCCACATGCCAGTACTTGGATAGGCTCTGGGAATTTACCGCGCTTCCGATATGTATCAATCATCGTTCGGTTCTTCGGGTATTCCCAACCAAGAATTTCACAAGTTTCCTTGTATCCGACAAGTGGAGGAATTACTCCCCCAAGCGTTCAAATTTGAAGCAGTGAGCGGATTCTTCGAAACCATCAGCATTGTAACGATAGACGTTGCCGTTGTGATGCAGAGCGTAGTCGCCTTCGTCGTCGGACATGGCGTCTGCAAAGCTATCGATATCCCATGTTTCAGCACCATCATTTACTTTGTTAAAACCTACTTCTTGAGCTTGTTGGATCAGTTCGATAATTTTCATAATGGTTTCATCCTTCCGCCTCATCCGCTTTCTGCGGCTTGTTGGTATTCCGCGTCTCTTGCTGTTGAAATAAGAATAACATATTGTTGAACAAATGTCAACGTTTTGGCGAATTCCTGATCGGGTGGCCGCGAAGACGAGGGGTAGGGGGGGTGAAATCTCTGGCAGGCTAATGCTATGAGACCGCGTGCCCCTCAAATGTGAAAAAAAGTCCCCATCGCGATATCGGGAACGGGAGGAGGTGTGCCGATGGGCAACCAAGTCGTGAGTTTCGACCACATGCGAATTGGGAAAAAGGGCGGCGGGAAGAACTGGACGAAAAAGGAAGTCGAATCCCGTGAAAAAGCCGCCAAGAAATTCGAACGAAAAAAGCGATTAAATTTAAAAATTCCCGCTTGGCTTGACGATTCCGCTCGTAAAATTTGGCGGAAAACGGTAAAAGACATGGAAGAATTCGGCGTACTCGACAAAGTGGACGAGGATGTGCTCGGCATCTACTGCGACGCGGTCAGTAAGGTCCAGGAGGCCAACCACTTAATCGACGAGCATGGAATGACGGAGCGCAACAAGTCCGGCGTCATGGTGCCGAATGCTTACGTGCAGATGTCGCAGCGATACGCGACGATTGCGCTGGCCTACTCCAATAAGCTGGGCCTAAACGCGGAATCGCGGGCGAGACTTGCCAAGCGACAAGCGGATGGTGACGGTGATCTGAATGACGAACTACTCAACTAAATGGGATGATGTGCACCCGACACATCGTTATGCCGCTGAGATCGTAACCGGCCAGCGGCCGAGCTGCGAAATGGAGCGACTGGCATGTGAGCGCCACCTAAGAGATTTGCGGCACCAGGCGACGGCTGATTTTCCCTATGTATTCGACGAAAGCCGAGCGGATCGTGTTTTCGAATGGTTTGAGAACTACTGCCAGCATGTACGTGGACCGTTCTCCGGCCAGTTGATCGAGCTGCTGCCGTTTCAAAAATTCGACCTCGGCGCCGTCTACGGCTGGGTACACATGGATTCGGGACAGCGCCGATTCCGCAAGGCTTTCCATTTGCGAGCCCGCGGAAACGTCAAGTCTACTGAAATGAGTGGACTTGCCCTCTACAGCATGTGCGCGGACTGTATCTATCCGCCTGGCCGTCCTGAGGAGCGAAAGTATGAGAACAGTCCAGAAGTGGATTGTGCCGCCGTCGACAAAGGGCAAGCTAAGCGCGTTTGGGGGGACGCCCGCGAGATGGGCATGAACAGCCCGAAAATTTCCAAGCGCTTGCGAATTCGGCGGGGCTACATCGAGCACGCGAGTCGTGGGGGTTTGCTTAAACCGCTGAGCAAGGATACAAAAAATAAGGATTCCGGCGCGCCGTGTCTGGTTGTTATCGATGAATACCATGCACACCCGACATCCGAAATCTTAGACGTATCCTATTCAGGTTTCGGCAAGCGGTGGCAGAGTTTAATGCAAATCATTTCAACGGCGGGGAAGGACGCGGAGAACAGCCCGTGCAAGAAGGAATACGATATCTTGCGCAAGATGCTGCGCGGCGATACACCGATGCAGGAAACGTACTTTGTGATGATACGTGAATTGCCCGACGATGCCGATCCGCATGACGAGTCGCTGTGGGTGACAGCCAATCCAGTGCTGCAGGAGGACAATTCCTATTCGCAGGAGCTGCGCAGGCAAATCCGGGCAGAACACGATGAAGCCTATAATAGCGGCGATCCGAACAAAATCCGGGAATGGCTCATTAAGCGAGTCAATCGTTGGCAGGCTGACGCAGAAAACAAATACATGTCCGGCATCATGGATAAATGGAAGGCCCTTGCGGTTTCGCGAGAGGCGTTTTTGTCGTTGGTGCGCGGTCGTGATGCTTGGGCTGGCTTGGATTTGTCCAAACGCATCGACCTTACGGCAGATGGATTTGTATTTAAATTGGATGGCGATACGCCGATCGAGACAGCCAAGGGAATAATCAAGCCATTGTTCGCAGTATCGGCTCATGGTTTTATGCCGGAGGAGACGGCGACCAAGCACGAGCATTCGGACCGCGTCCCATACCGGGCGTGGGCGCAGGAGGGCTGGTGCACATTAACCGAAGGTGCTGTTACTGATTACCGATACATCAAGTCACACCTGATCGAGCAGGAGCTTAATGAGGGGTGGAATATCGTGGAGGTCGACTACGATCCCTACAACGCCACTCATTTTGCACAAGAAATGGAAGCTTGCGGATACGATGCCGTTGAAATCCGGCAAGGGGTGCAAACACTGTCGGAACCAACGAAATTCTTTCGTGAACTGATCCTCAAAGGACTTATCGTTCACGACGGAAGCCCTTTGCTAACTTGGTGCCTATCCAATGCCGTCGAGATCATCGACAATAACGGCAACATCAAGCTCAGCAAGAAACATAAGGATGACAGCCAGCGGATCGACTTGATCGCAGCTATCATCAACGCCCTTTCGCGCGCGATGCTAATCCAGATCAAAAACGTCTACGAGAAGCGCGGCATGCGAAGCTTGCTCGATGATGACTGAAAGGAGGAGGGTAAACGGTGAATGTATTCCAGAAAATGCGACTCGTATTCTCGAACAACTTTGACGAAGTTGTGCAACGCTTCCTATTTGGCGACGACGTTGAAGTGAATATCCCACGCGCCGGGCCCATGAATACGACAGCGGCCATGAAGTACACAGCGGTCTTTGCTTGTCTCCGCGTTTTGGCTGAGACAGCAGCCAGTGTTCCCATCCTGCTGTACCGAAAGAAAGAGGACGGAGACCGTGAAGGTCGGAATGACCTCGGTATATTTGATGTGCTGCATAACCGGCCGAACGAAGAAATGAGCCCGTTCAATTTTAAGGAACAGATCATGATGTCGCTCAACACGAATGGTAACGCCGTTTGCGAAAAGCTGGTTGATCGGCGCGGTTCCATCGTCGGCTTGTATCCATATACACCCGGCATCGTAACGATAGACCGCGACGAGCAAAAGCGGCTGCGGTACAAAATCAGCTCGTCGTCAAGAACGGTTGCCAAAACGTTGTCGCGCGACACGGCACTACACATTCCGGGCTTGAGCCTTGACGGTGTGATCGGCGTCTCGCCTCTGGCGTTTTCGGCGTCGGCGATTCAGCTCGGGCAATCCTATGAACAGTTTGGTGTAAACCTGTTTCGCAACGGCGCGTTCCCGTCCGGCGCTTTTTCGTTCGAGGGTGAGCTATCAGACGAGGCGTATGGGCGCTTCAAGCAGGATATGAAGAAGAATTATCAAGGCGCGAAGAATGCGGGTATCCCCATGATCTTGGAAGGCGGCGGGAAATTTCTGCCGTTCAGTATCAATCCGGCCGATGCCCAACTGATCGAGAACAAAAAATTCCAGTTGCAGGACATCGCCCGTATCTATCGCGTACCGTTGCACCTGATTCAGCATTTGGACAACGCGACGTTTTCGAACATCGAGCATCAGTCGTTGGAGTTTGTCATGTACACCATGCTGCCGTGGTTTCGCCGCATCGAAGAAAATCTCAATATGCAGCTCCTCACACCAGCCGAACGAAGGGCTGGTTTTTATTTGGAGTTTAAGGTCGACGCACTCCTTCGCGGCGACGCTAAAAGCCGGGCCGAGGCATATGCCATCGGTCGACAATGGGGCTGGTTGTCCGTCAACGATATCCGTCGGCTGGAGAACATGCCGGCCATCCCGAACGGCGACCGTTACCTGGAGCCGACAAACATGATTGAAGCGGGAAAGACGCCAGAAGCGACAGCGCAGGCAAAAGCGATATTCGAGGAAATCAAAAATCTTTTTGCAGAGAAAGGGGTGGCGTAACATGCCGTTCTGGAGTTTCAAGAACGCGGCCGCACCCGAAGAAGATGTCGAGCTGCGAATCGAGGGTGAGATTGTCAGTGATGACGACGCTTGGATTTACGAATGGTTCGATATTCCGACAGCATCGCCCAACGCCTTCCGTTCGGCGCTATCCGAACAAAAAGGGAAAAACATCACGGTTTGGGTAGACAGCTGGGGCGGCGACGTGTTTGCTGGCGCTGGAATCTACAACGCGCTCAAGGAGCACAAGGGGAAAGTGACGGTCAAGGTTGACGGAAAGGCTGTATCGGCCGCCTCGGTTATCGCGATGGCTGGCGACGAAATCTTGATGAGCCCGGCAAGCATCCTCATGATTCACAACCCCTGGTCGTTCGCGATGGGTGAAGCGAAGGACATGCGCCATCAGGCGGACGTTTTGGACGAGGTCAAGGAAACGATTCTCAATGTTTATCGGGAACGGACGGGTCTTAGCCGGAACAAGCTTTCGAGAATGATGGACGACGAAACTTGGATGTCTGCTCGTAAGGCGATGGCAGATGGCTTCGCAGACGGCATGCTGTATGCAAACGCGCAGACAGATGATGGTGAGGGCGAAGCTGCTCAGAATGCTTTTTCCGTTGGTCGGCGGTCGATCATGAACAGCACAGAGAACGTCATGAAGCGATTTTTTGAGCAATGGCAAAAGCTGCAGGCGGGTGACGGAGCCCACGCCGCAGCTAAAAACAAAGATATTCCGCAGCAGCGGGTTATCGATATAGCAAGGCGCGTCAGTGTACGCGAAAAACAATTCGGGAGGCACACGAAATGAATGAAAAACTGCAAAAACTGCTTGCTCGTCAACAAGTACTACTGACATCAATGCGCAGTTTGGCCGACAGGGACACCATGACTGCCGAGGACATCACGGCCTACGAGGAGCAGGAGCGGGAGTACGACAACAACGAGAAGCAAATTGCGATCCTGAACAAGCAGGCAAACCTGGAGGCGGACGACAAAAAGCCGGTTAATAAACCGATCATCGAGAGCATCAATGAGCCACTGCCGAAACCGTACAAAAATCTGACGGAGCAGCTGCGCGATATCAAAATGGCGGCACAAGGACAGATGTCGGATAAGTTGATGACGGTGCACAACGCAATGGGCGGCAACACCAGCACGGGCAGCGACGGCGGTTTCGCTGTGCAGACAGACTTTGCCGGTGTGATGATGCAGTCTGCAGCGACGGCGGGCGATATCCTGCCGAAACTGGATAGCTATGAAGTTAAAGACGGCTCCGATTCCGTTAAATGGGTGGATATCGACGAGGACGATGTCAGCACTTCCGTTTTTGGTGGCGTCCGTGTATACTGGGCCGCCGAAGCGGCCACCGTGGCCGCATCGAGGCCGAAGCTCGTAGAGAAAAAATTGGAGCTCGAAAAGTTGATGGGATTCTCTTATGTCACGTATGAGCTCAACAGCGATTCAAGTTTTGTTGACACCTTAATCAACCGTGCCTTTTCATTGGCTATTCAGCGAACAATGGAAGGGGCAGTCATTTCCGGCGATGGTGTGGGCAAGCCGACAGGCATCCTCAAAAGCGGGTCGTTGGTGTCCATCGCGAAGGAATCGGGGCAGGAAGCGGGCAGCATCACCTGGAAAAACCTTTCCGGCATGTACAATAGGGTGTTGGACAAGACTCGTTGCGTATGGCTTGCACATCCTGATGCGCACGAGCAATTTGACTTCCTGAGCTTTCCGGTCGGTTCTGGCGGCGTTCCGGTCTACCTTCCGGCTTCCCAGCAGGGCTCGATCGACACCCTCCGCGGGCGTCCGATTATCGACAGCGATCATTGTTCAGCGCTCGGCACGGTAGGTGACGTCAATTTTGTCGATCTTTCTCAATACATGCTCGCCTACAAAGGCGGCGTGGACGCTGCGACATCGATTCACGTCCAGTTCCTGACGGCTGAAAACTGCTTCCGGTTTATTTTCCGGGCAAACGGCATGCCGAAGGTGAACAAGAAGCTGACGATCAAGAATTCAACCAATCAGCGCAGTCCGTTTGTAACACTCGCCACCCGCGCTTAAACCGTCACATCAAATCGGAGGTGTACTATGATCACTCAAATCCCGGAGCGTTACCGTTCCCGCGTCCTGCTGTCGCCACAGGCGACAGACACCGGCACGCAAGCTTATCTAGCCCCAACCGCTGGCACGATGGGACTGACCATTCGGGCCATCGCTACAAAAGGAAACGCAGCCGCCCTCGCGCTGTCGCTGAAATACGCGGACGATGCCGGCGGCACCAACGCGACTGCATACCCGATCGACGTGCCGGTTTTCGCGAACGGTGTAAGGCAAACGAATGGAAAGAGCTATTCGGTTCCTGGAGCCAGCGGAAACACGATTGTTGATTTTTGCGTCGATCCGGCAACAATTCCTGACGGCAAGTTTGTCGGGCTGTCTTATGCCAACAGCAATGCGGCTACGTTTTTGGTGGTCGAATTGATTGAAGATGTGGCCTATCGGCCGACCGCAACCTGATAAGGTGGTGAAGAGTTCATGTCGCTTTTAACGACTGTGGAGCGGGCGCGCGGGTTCCTGCGCGCGCCCGCTGATGATGACGAGCAGTTAGCGTTGCTCATTCCCGCTGCGTCGGCCACCATTGAGACGTATTGCAATCGGCTGTTCGGGCACGCCGCGCATGTCGAGCATTTTGAAGACTGCGCGTTTATGAAGCTCCGAAACTACCCGATTGTATCGATTATATCGATTGACGGTAGCGCTGACCTTAATGAGTATAGCATCGATGCGAGGTATGGCATCGTCCGGCACGAGAAAGGTTGCCGAAATCCGGTCGATGTTGAATACGAAGCCGGTTACATCTTGCCCGGCGACGAGCTGATTGAAAACGTGGAGCCACTGCCCGCAGACATCGAATATGCCTGCATCCTTCTGATCAAGCAGATGCAGCGAGAGCCCGGTGTCGCGTCGGAGCGCGTTGGAGACTTGGCGGTTACGTATGCTCAAGACGATGGCAAAATGCCGCCAGCGGTGCGGGCGCTCGTCGGCCCTTACCGCTCGATCAACACATGAGCGGCGGCAGACGGACGCGCACGCGGCGCGGAACAGTGACGATCACGGAGACGTCGCTTGTGCCGCAGTTTAAACGGCGGCTCGCCGAACTGGCCGGCAAAGAGGTACATGTCGGTATGGACGGTGACGCCGAGTTGGCAATGGTAGCGGCCGTGCTGGAGTTTGGTTCGACAAAAATGAATATACCCAGCCGACCGTTTGTCAGGATCGGTAAGCGCCGGGCGACTGCATTGATTAACAAGCTCGTCAAGGCAGGATTCCAAGCGATCGCCGCCGGCAACATGCGCCCGGACAAGCTCTGTCGAGATATCGGTGAGACAGGGCTTGCGAAGATGGAGGCCGCTTTTGACAAGATGCGCAAACCGGCGCTATCTCCGGTTTACGCCAGGCGCAAAGGCAACAAGAAATTACTGATCGACGAACGCCACCTGCGGGACTCGCTGACATTTAAGGTGGTGAGGAAAGAATGACGTATATCTTTCGCTTTGCCCGCACGCTGGCCCGCCACTCGGCCCCCTATGTGCTTGTCAGCGTGCCGGCGGCTGACCCGGATGACGCTTACGATGAGGACGGTGTCTATGTACCGCCAGTGCCGGCGGAAACGCCCTTGCGAGGCAGCATACAGCCGCTCACGGCCCGCTGGTTGCAAATGGACGGCGGGAAGTACACCGAGGACGACCGCGTGCTGTACACGGTATCTACGCACCGCGACGGCGACATCATCTTGTATCAGGGTAAACGGTACACCGTCGGCGGCGAAGGGGAGCGGCCGGACTACACGGACTACAATAAATATCTGCTGAAAAGGGTGACGACGCATGATTCCGTTTGAGACCATACGGTCGGAGATTGCTCGCGGACTCTCTGCGGTATTGAGCGTGAAGGTCATTGAGATCAACCCGCCCGGCGATGCGCCGAAGCTGCCGTTCATGACGTACGACTTTTCGGTCGGCGCGGACGAATCGTCTGGACAGCCCATCACGACATTCGACAACGGCACAGTTACGATGACGGAGACGATCGAATTCATCGTCGACTTTCAGGCGACGGCAGAGAGTCGCGGGCAAGCGATGGTAGTGGCCCTTAGCGCTCGTGACTGGTTCGTGGGCGCGGGGCACGATGCTTTGAAGTATGGTGCCGCCGCGATCGTTGTTGTCCGCGCTGATCAAGTGGGTAATCGGGACGTACAGGTTGGCGACGAGTGGACGTATCAATATGGATTCGAGGTCACGTTCCGGGCTACGAACGTGATCGAAGCAACGGCCGATACGATCGTATCGGCCGAAGTAAAGGAGACGGACAATGGGTAAAAGCGACGTAACAGTCATTATCGACATCCAGCGGCCGACACCCAAGCTCGGGTTCGGTAAACCGCTGATTTTGGGCGCGAGCACAGCCGGCCACGCCTATAAAACTTATTCGGATTTGGCGGGCGTGGCCGTCGACTATATCTCCAGCACGGAGGAGTACAAGGCTGCAACTGCGTTGTTCGGACAAGGCGACGACTCGCCGCGGGAAATCGCGATTGTCGCTCGCAAGACAAGCGAAACCGCGGAGACGATCGAGGACGTGCTGGAGGCTATCTTTTTAAAAGATTGGTACTTCCTCGTTTCCGTGACGACGGATGCGGACGATATCATGACGATCGCCGAGGCGGTCGAGCAGGATAATTCGCGGCAATATTTTTTCAGAACGAGTTCTAAAACGGATTTGGCGACCATTTTGGCAGAAGGTTACACACGGACGACCGGCATTTACCACACAGATACAACCAAGTATCCAGAGGCTGCGTGGGTCGGCCGAACTGGTTCCGCTGACGTCGGCTCGGTGACGTGGAAATTTAAAAACCTGACGGGCATCCAGCCGCTGGATATCGATGCCACGGAGTTAGCAGCCATCCACGCGCTCGGGGCGAATACGTACGTCACCAAAGCTGGCGACAACGTCACCAGCGAAGGCAAGACGATGAGCGGCGAGTACATTGACATCATCCACGCCAAGGACTACGTCAAGTACTCGATTGAGTATGCGGTGCAAAAGCTGCTCAATGGCGCGGACAAGATCAGTTACGACGATACCGGGATTGCGCAGCTTGAGGCGGCCGTGAAAACGGTGCTGCAGCGAGCCTTCAATCAAGGCATTATTGCTAAAGATGAAGACGGCCTCGGTCTGTACGGCACCCAGTTTAAGACTCGCGCCGAAACTGACCCGGCGGACCGCGCTGATCGCGATTATACAGGCGGGACGTTTTGGTTTGATCTCGCCGGCGCAATCCATCAAACAACCTTCCGCGGTGAAATCCGGGTATAAAGGAGGATGTAGGCAGTGGCAACCAAAACGTATGACGCCAAGAGCGTCAGTGTCATCGTGAACGGCGTGTATTTGACGGGTTTCGGCGAGTCGACAATGGTCGAAATCGAGAAGTCGGAAGATAATTACGAGACCAAGGTCGGCGCTCAAGGCGATGTTATCAGGGCCAAGATCAACAACAACACAGGAACGATGACCGTCACCTTGCAGCAATCCAGCCCACACGTCGCTTATTTGGACGGGCTGGCCAACAGCGGCAAGTTGGTGCCGATCACGGTCATATCGAACAACGACCCGAAAGAGACGTCATCGGCCACGGAAGCGTATGTGACCAAGCCGGCGACGCGGACGTATGGCTCCTCAGCGGAGGAACGCGAATTCAGCATCATGTGCCTTGATCTTAAAATCGAATAATATCAAAGGAGCGAAAAACGACTATGTTCAAGCAAAGAAAATTTGTATCTTCCAAGGGCAAAGAATATACCCTGCAATTTCCTGGCATCCGCAAGGTGACGCAAATCCGCGACCGGGCCAAAAATAAGCACGGTGTACCGTCGGACGAACGTATCGCCGACGATGTGTTGGAGCATGTTGTCGTGTCGCCAAAAATGCGGATCGAGGATTTTGGCGACGACATCGGCGAATTTAACGAGGTCATCGGCGCCGCCGTCAAATTTATCAACGGTATCGAGGACGACCCAGATGATCAGTCCACAGGAAGCTAAGCTGCGGGCGCGGAAAAACTGGAAGCAGTGGAGGCTACTCATCGCCGGCATGATCAGCTACAGCGAGCTGGATTCGCTCGACCCGGATGATCTGGAAGAGGCGAACGCCGCCCTGGATATCCATCTCGAAGAACAGAGGAAAGCAAATAGCAGGCCGAGGAAATAGCGTCCCACTATGGTGAGTACTATTTCTTTTTTTGCCGAGGGGAGGTGAGAGTTTGGGAATCATAAGCAACCTCATGTATGCGGTTGGCTTTAAAATTAGCGATCGCGGTCTCCGGGAGACAGAAGATAAGGTTGACAAGCTGAAAGCGGGCGTGATTGGATTTGGTCTTGCGGCCGGCGCTGCGCTGGCCGGATTCGGCGTTGCTGCCATTCATGCCGCGTCGGAGTTTGAAAAGGCGATGTCGTCTGTCCAAGGTGCAACGGGTCAAACGACTGAGCAGATGCAGGACACGCGGGAAATCGCGAAAAACCTGTACAGCGCGAACTTCGGCGAAAACTGGGACGACCTCGGACAAGCCATTTCGACGGTCAAGCAAATCACCGGAGAAACTGGGGCTGCGCTGGAGGCCACGACGAAGGATGCCCTGCTATTGCGAGACGCTTTCGGATTTGAAGTCAACGAGTCCATCAGGACAGCGGACACGATGATGCAAAAATTCGGCATTAACTCACAGCAGGCGTTTAGTCTCCTTGCGCAAGGTGCGCAGAAAGGGTTGGACAAATCCGGTGAGCTATTGGATTCAGCCAACGAGTACGCACCTCAGTTTGCCGCCCTAGGCTTTACGGCTAACGAAATGTTTGATACGTTCAGCGCCGGGTTGGAATCTGGTGCTTTTAATCTCGACAAGGTGGGCGACGCCGTCAAAGAGTTTAACCTGCGGGCAAAGGATGGCTCGCAGACCACAAGCGATGCGTTTAAGATGCTCGGCCTTGATGTAGATGCCATGATGCAGACATTCGCCACCGGCGGACCCAAGGCCAAGGCGGCGTTTACACAAATAACGCGGATGATCAGCGACGTCGCCGATCCGGTTGCGCAGAATACGATCGCCGTTAATCTATTTGGTTCGCAATTTGAAGACCTGCAAAAAGACGTCATTTTTGCGATGGGCACAGCCCAAAACCAATTCGACATGACCAAACAGTCGATGGATGAGATCAACAAAATAAAGTTCGATACGCCTGGCCAAGCCTTTGCGATGTTTGGGCGGCAGCTCGAGACCGGAATCCTGATTCCGGTCGGTGAAAAGCTGCTGCCCTACCTCACGCGGTTCGGGCAATGGATGGCGAGCCACAAGCCGGAAATCGAGTCGTTCGGCGCAGCACTTGGTAGCACGTTGGGTACTGCTATTGACATTGTGGCCGGCGGTCTATCATTTCTCGCACACAATGCGGACGTAATCATTCCCGCGCTGGTTGCCTTTGCGGCCGTGATCTTATACTCCCTCGGCCCAGCTATGTGGGCGTGGGTAACGGTCCAATGGGCGGCGGCCGTAGCCGGCTGGGCGGCGATTGCACCGTGGTTGCCCATCATCGGCATTGCACTTGCGGTCGGGGCGGCCGTAGCCGGTCTGATTTTGATATTCAAAAACTGGGGCTCGATTGCTCCGTGGCTTGTCGACAAGTGGAATTGGTTTAAGGACGCAACGGCTGCAGCTTTTCATGCCATAGGTAGTTTTCTTGCTGAGTATTGGCCTTATGCGTTGGCTTTGATTACCGGGCCGCTGGCCCCCTTGGTCATGCTGGTTATCTACTTCTGGGATGACATCCAAAACTTCACGGTCAACTGCTTCACAGCCATTTCTGATTTCCTTTCCGGCATTTGGGATGCGATCGTCGCAGACGTTACCGGGCAGGCTACTTCGCTCTGGTCTGCGGTCACGGGCATGTGGGATAGCGTCGTTTCGTTTTTCAAGAGCTTTAGTTTGTTTGACATCGGGAAGAACATTATCCAGGGGCTCATTGACGGTGTGCTGAATATGAAGGACATGGCCGTTAACACCATCAAAGACATCGCAAGCGGGATTACGGACGGAATCAAGGGCTTTCTTGGTATCCACTCTCCCTCTCGCGTGATGATGGAAGTCGGGTATTGGACAGGCGAGGGGCTGGCGCAAGGTATCGACAGCACCGGTGATACGGTCAGCCAGGCTTCGGTGGGGCTCGCTGAGCAGGTTATCGATCCGCACGATGCCCCTGCGGCTAGTTTGCCGCCCGCGACGGTGTCTGGTGGCGGGGGATCGAACCAGCGAATGCAAATGCAAATCGACTTCAACCTGAACATAAACGCAAGCGGAAACGTGAGCGCCGAGGTGATGGGTGAAATCGAGCCAACTCTAAAAGAAATGCTTCAAGAGGTCGTTGAAAGCGCGCTGCGTCGACTGGGTTTGGGGGTGGATGTCGCCTATGGCAACGATTGATGGGTATTATATCACCGTGGAGAGCGAGCAGCCGGCTTATGACGTGGATATCACGGAACAGCCGGTCGAATCAGGCGTCAATACCAGCGACCACGTGCAGGCTAAAGCGGCAGCCATGTCGATCAGTGGTTACGTAACCGGCGACGACGCGGCGCGGATCAAGGAATATCTGATCAGCGCGCAGAATGCCGGCAGGATCGTGGAGTATGACGGCCGGAATTATTTTTCCGGCCTGCTCAAAGGCTTGTCCACGACGCATGACTACAAAACGGCAAACGGCTTTGCATTTAGCGCCTCTTTGGTCGCCGTGCGGATCGCAAAAGCGTCCTACGTAGAGAGTCTGCCGCCGCCGATCCGCGCACAGGCTGCGCCGGTGATCAGTTCCGGCCGCAAACAAGTAAAGAGTAAAGCAGCCGGCACCAAGAAAGAGGAAGTCAAGAAAGTAGAGTTTAAAGCGGGCAGCCCGTGGGCAGGTGCATAAATGGACTACATCGAGATTGACAAAAACCTGATACCGTACCGATTTGACGTGTCTCTTGCCAGCGCGGTATTCACGTTCGAAATTCACTATAACAGCGAATACGATTTTTTCACGGCCGATCTGGAGCGCGACGGCGTACTGCTGGCTTCCGGCGTGCGTTTGGTGTATGGCGTTCCGTTATTCGGCGATGTCCACGACGCGACGCTGTTCCCGGCTGTGGACATCGTGCCTTACGACGAGTCTGGCGTCAGTGATGACGTGATCTGGGCAACGCTCGGTGAGACCGTTTTTCTGTTTGTAGGGGGTGCGGCGGATGCCTAATTTCTGGCGTGTTGTCGAGGTGATGATCGGCGACCAAAGTTTTTCGATGTCGGATTTCGCTATCGAGGGTACGGTGCCGTTTGACAACGACCCCCTGCCCAACGAGAGCGCGGTGCAAATCTGGAACCTTACAGACAGCACCATTCAGCGTATCAAACGCGGTATGACAGCGATCATCAACGCAGGTTACCGCGGAGACGTCGGGGTGATCTTGCACGGCTTTGTGTCAAAGGTACAGACCAAGTGGTCGGGCGTCGATAAGATCACAACGATCCATGTGCTGGACAGCGAAGACCTCTCGGCCCGCAAGGTAACCGACGTCGCTTACACGGAAGGTACGCTCGCCAGCTACATCCTCAAAGAGATGGCCGCCCAGCTCGGGCTGCCAATTGCGCAACTCGATCTTAACCAGGACTACCGCTATGAGGACGGTTACACGGCCAGCGGTGAGGTGACAAAGATCATTAGCGATGTAGCGGCAGACTGCGGGACAAGCGCCTACGTCAACAAGGGCAAACTCTATGTTCGTAATCTTCGAGTTGGCGCTGATGATGTGTTCTCGCTCTCTGTGGATACCGGTTTGATTGGCTCGCCGGAGTTTTTCGAGGATAAAGATTTCAGCGGCTACAAAATCAAGTCGCAGTTGCAATACAGAATCACGACCGCATCGGTCGTTGATCTGGCCAGCAGGCAGTTTTCTGGCCGTGTGCACGTCCGCAGCGGTAGCCACAAATTTAGCCGTTCAGGTGATTTCACCACGGAAATGGAGGCGATTTTGCCATGAGTAACAACGATCCGGCCGGCGCGCTGGCCGAACTCATTACAAATGCGATTGACAAGCGAGCTGCGGAGCTGCGTGTCGCTTTGCCTTGCCGGGTAACTGCTTTTGACTCAGTTATGGGCAAGGCGACGGTTGTCCCCCTGCTGCAACTCGGTCCAAACAGTCCGGCGCCGATCCTCAACGTTCCTGCACTCGGCCAGAGGTTTCGCGCAGAGGGCGGCGGCACCTTAATGCTGCTACCAGACCTGCATCTTGGCGATACCGTGTATGTGGTCTGCGCAGATCGGCACATCAAGACAGCGCAGACAGGGCAAACAGCGAAGCCGGACAGTAGCCGAGCGCATGATATTAATGACGCAGTCATCGTGGGGGTGTTTCCGTGCAGTCTCCAAAGCTGAGCGGCGACGGCGACCTGGTAATTGATGACAGCGGCGATCTTGTAATGATCGACGGGGCCGATGAGCTCGGCCAATGCTGCAGGTTGGTCCTCGGCACCAATAAGGGTGAGTGGTTTCTAAATCCTGAGCTGGGTATCGACTTTTCCAAGCTCAACGGAAAGCGGATCAGCGAGGAAGCTGTCAAGGAACAAGTTCGCGCCGGTCTCCGGCAGGAACCGCGAATCGCGACGATCGACGAGATTAACGTCCAGATGGATACGGCAGCTCGCCAAAGTCTCGTGACGTTCCGGGCGACGGCCGTAACGGGGGAGGTGGTGGAGGGTGGCACTGGATAGCACCGGATTTAAGCGCAAGCGTTTTGCAGAGCTTGTACTGGAGATGGAGGAAAAGGCCAAGGAGGCGTTTGGCGCGCAAATCAACACATCTGAGCGCTCGCCGATCGGTATTATCCTGCGGTTATACGCTTGGTTTTTGAGCCTATCCTGGCAAAATGCAGAGGACGTTTACAACAGCGGATATATTAACACAGCTACCAGGGCAAGCCTGTCACGCCTCGGCCCGTATGTAGGTATTCAGCGCATCCAGGCGATGCGAGCAACCGGCAGCGTGACGTTTACCGGAACATCCGGCTACACCGTGCCTGCCGGCTTCCGCATCGCCACCAGCTCGGGAGTGTTGTTTGAAATCGCGGATGACGTTACGTTGGCCAGCGGCACAGGCGATGCACCCATTCGGGCCGTCACCGCCGGCCGCAGCGGCAACGTGGCGGCCGGGCAGATCACGATTATCGTCAACCCGACGCCAAGCGTCACGGCCGTCACCAACGCTGCGGAGACGGGCGGCGGGCGCGAGGTAGAGACGGACACCGAATTCCGCGACCGCTTTCGGCTATCCGTGGCTGGCGGAGGTGCGGCGACGCTCGACTCCATTCGCGGCGCGTTGCTGCGGGTGAGCGGCGTGCGAGCCGCCACAGTTATTGAGAATTACACCAGCACGGCGGACGGTGACGGCAGGCCGCCAAAATCGTTTGAGGCCTACGTGCTGGGCGGTGAGCCCTCGGACATCGGCCAGACCATACTGGCCGTTAAGGCGGCAGGCATCCAGCCGTGGGGTAGCGAGAGCGTGATTGTTCAGGACGATGGCGGGTTTGGCCACGAAATGAAATTCAGTTACGCCGACGAGGTGACGGCACACATCCGAATGACGGTGTCCACAGACGTCCGCTTTCCGGCCGACGGCGCAGCTCAACTGACATCGGCGGTGATCCGTTACGTGGGCGGGGAAGACGCTGATGGTAGCGTCTATGTCGGGCTAAATATGGGGGAGGGCGTCGTCATCTCTCGCTTAATATCGGCTGCGTACAGTGTCGAGGGCATTGTCGACGTGGCGATCGAGCTCAGCACAGACGGTACAACATGGGGTACGTCCAACCTCTCCATCGCGGCAAATGAGGTGGCGCAAACGGCGCACGGTGTAATTACGGTGGTGATCGCATCATGATTACTCTCGCTGATGTCATACGCCGGCTGACGGATGTATTCGCCAAGGCACCAAATAGCAACCTTGGCAAGCTGCTCGGCATCATGACCGAGCAGCTGCAGGCGCTGGAGGAGGCGCAGAATCGTACCCGCGCTTGGCGCGATATCGACCAAGCGGCCGGAACCACACTCGACCGGATCGGCGGCAACGTGGTCCAACCGCGGGGTGTGGCCACGGACGAGGTCTACCGCATCCTGATCAAGTCTAAGATCGCGCGCAATCTGTCGACCGGCGATATCAATACGATCATTCGCGTGCTGTCGACGGCGCTCGATTGTGCGCCGAGCGAGGTCCGCATCAAAGAACTATATGATGATCCGGTTGCCCCGGAGCCGGCAGCTATATCTATCATTCAGGTTCCGCTGGCGCGGATCAATGAGGTAGGTATGTCACCTTACCAATTCGGCCGCATTGTGCAGCGTACCGTTGCTGCCGGCGTCCGTGTGGGTGTGATCGAGCTGACCGGCACCTTTGCCTTCGCCTCTGGTGGCGAGAGCGAGATGGATGATGACGCAGGCTTTGGCGATGTGGCCGGAACGATCGGCGGCTACCTCGGCGCAGCCTACGCGCCGGCTACGGATGAAGACTTACCGATATAAAAAGGAGGGGTTGGCGTGGCATTAGAAGAACAATTGCCAGCTTGGCAGGCTCCTGGTGTCGAACCGCCGGGATCAAAAAAAACTAGCGGCTTTGCTCCGGGCGAGAAGCCGCCGGCCGATTACTTCAATTGGTTGTTTTCGCGGACGAGCGCCGCATTGGATGAGTTATACGTGAAAGTAGCCGAAAAGACTTATGTCGATGAGAAATTCCTCGTCAGCGGCGGCCATGCCCATTCCGGCGTAGATGGTGATGGACCCAAGATTGATAGCGCAGGTTTGACTAATGGAGCGGCCACGGATACAGTCATCGGCAATCGGACGATTGATGACACAGCGACGCCAGTGGCGGGCCCGAACACTGTTGGCAATCTGTTTAGCATGCTGGGCAAGTTGATCAAAAATATTACCGGCGAGACGAGTTGGGCGTCGCTGCCCATCACGAACCTTAAAGCTCTTTATAATAAATTCCTAAACAGCGGAGGACATACGCACAGTGGCTTGGACGGCGATGGACCAAAAATTGCGCATAGCAATTTAGCCGGGGCTGGAATTAATACACACGATCAAATCGATTCATTCATTGCTTGCACATCAAGACAAGCGTTGATAAATGGTAATTTCGATATCTGGCAGCGCGGTACAACATTTGTTAATCCAGCCCATACCTCGTATACGTCAGACCATTGGAGGACTCACAACAATCCTGACGGTGGGTCGTGGCCCAGCATAACCCATACTAAAGAAGCTTTTTTGCCGGGAATTATGCAAGGATCATTTTATTTCTATCGCATTGCCACGGACGGCGCAGGGACGGGAATTGGAACAAACGCTAGTTATGACCTGAGACAAATGATTGAATTTGGAACCCGCTATTTGTGCGGTAGTGGAAAAAAAGTAACCGTATCGTTCTGGGCCAAAAGTTCGATTTCCGGTAAAAAAATAGGGATAAACTTACTTCAATACTATGGTTCTGGAGGAACACCTTCGGCACAAGAGTATTTGACAGGACCAATTTTCACTTTAACTTCTTCATGGCAAAAGTACACTTACACCTTTACCACTAACACCCTAGTCGGAAAGACGTTCGGAAGTAATAATGATGACTTCCTAAGCGTCGTGTTCTCTTACTCGTGGGGTACGACCACAGGTGCATTTCGATTCGGAGGTTCACCAGCTATCGAAACGTTTGTCGGGTCAGGATACACCGACATTGTTCAAACTCAGATTTGTGCAGGAGACACGGCGCTATCTTTTTGGCCGAGGTCGTTTGATGAGGAATTACGTGCGTGCCAGCGCTACTATGAAGTTCTTGACAGTAGAACTCAAGCGGGTGGTAGAGTTGAACTTGGCGTGGCAACGGCTGTTTCCACAACCTCATATAATCTTGTTTACACTTTTAGAGTTCCCAAGAGAGTGATACCAACTCTTGTTCAAGGTGGGTCAGGGTTCCGTATTTTGCCGGGGGGCATGACGACAACGGTCAGCTTTTCAGATGGAACGCGGGAATCTGTCAATCTATCATGTTCCGGCAGCGGACTAACTCTTAACCAGTCAGCAATTATCCAAGGCGTAGATGGATCGAATACTTGGATAGGTTTCGATGCCGAACTTTAGGAGGATATGGATGGGAGACTATCAACATTATGTGCGTGTCGTTGGCGGCATGGTGGTTCACGGGTTTTCGAGTGCGTTCGAGTCGCCGCGACCGGGCGACATCTGCATTGACGGCGATGCCCCGCGGCATTTCCAGCGGCAATTGATCAATGATGCGGGCCAGTATCTTTACAAGTGGCAGGGCGATGAAATCGTGCTGCGGGACTCGGCTGAGTTGGAGAATGAACTTTCTGACTTGCCTCCAGCCCCACCGACTCCCGATCAACGAATCGAGCAACTCGAGGCCGAAAACGCGAAGTTGAAAAGTGACAACCTGATGACGTTGGAAGCAGTAGCCGAAGTCTACGAGTTGTTTTTGACTTTAGGAGGAGGTTGATCAAGTGATTCAAGTCTATTACAACCTGGTCAAACAGGGCCGCCGAACGATCGACCAAGTGCCCGGCCATTTACGAGACGAGGTCCAGCGATTGCTGGATGAGGATGCAGCCCGAGCGGCAGGTGATTGACGATGTTGGTCAATCTGCTGCTCCGGGCTCTTTTATTGCTAACGAGGGGAGGTGACGCACTCATGGTAGACGTATACGTTGCGCTGATCGTCAACGGCCGTCGCACGCTCGCACAGGTGCCGGCCAGCCTGCAGCCGGCTGTAAAAGCCGAGCTCGACGCGCTTGGACTCGACGACGCCGGCAAGCCAATCGATCCAGCAGCTTAGTTCCACGCTCGGCCCCGCGCGCAGCGGGGCTATTTATTTGCCCAAATCTCAGCCGGGAAGGCGTAGTGATAATAATGAATGTAAAATACCTTGCTCTTAATTTGATGACTGCCGCGGTGGGCGACACCGGGAAAGAGGCGGGATTCGGCGCCGTGGCCGCCGTGGCTGCAACAATTGCCAGCGCATACCTGGGCGGCTGGGACACAGCGCTGCAGCTGCTCATTTTTCTGATGGTGCTCGACTATGCAACCGGCCTCGCGGGCGCGATCCGGTCAAGGACTGTCAACTCGGAAACGATGTTCTGGGGTGGCATCCGCAAAGGCGTGGTTATGGCCGTGGTGGCGCTGGCTGTCATGCTGGACCGCTTTGTCGGCGGCGACGCGCCGGTGTTCCGCTCGCTGGCCATGTATTTTTATATCGCTCGTGAGGGGTTGAGCGTGGTCGAAAACCTCGACCTGATGGGCGTCCCGTTGCCCAACGCGATCAAGCAATTCTTGCAGCAGCTGCAGCGGAAAGGAGATACCACCAATGACACCAACGCCTAATGTTACCGTCAATTGGATTCCGAACTTGCCGCGCATCCCGTACCGCCGCGGAGTCGGCCAATGGGAAGGCGTGGTGATGCATCAAACGGCGAATACGAACGATACGGCGACCAGCGAGCGGGCCTATGAAGTGGCGCACTGGCAGGACGCTTTTGTGCATGAGTTCATCGATCCCGGCGAGATCGTTCAGGTCGCCAATCCGAATTATATCGCGTACGGGGCGGGAGCCAAAGCGAACCCGCGGTTCATCCATCTTGAGCTGTGCTCGGCGCAAACGAAAGCCGAGTTTGAACGCTCATACGACGCATGGTGCTACCGAGCTGCGTATTACCTGTCAGCGCGGCAGCTCGGTGTCACGGTGGCCAAAGCCGACGGCTCAGGCACGTTGTGGGCACATGCCGATGTGACCCGATACCTCGGCGGCACAACGCACACGGACCCCATCGCATATTTAGCCAAGTGGGGTAAGACGTGGTCGGACGTGGTCGCCAGAGTGCAGCAGCGCTATGATGTTTTGATTGGAGGTGAGTACATGCTTAAAGCGGATGATGCCAATAAGGTGATCGCCTTTTTGTCAGCGGCCTACGAGGCTACTAATAGCAAAGAGGCACAAGACGAGTTTCACCGGCTGGCCGACGAGCTGCGCAAGGCGTCGGGACAGCCAACTGCATAGCCTCAACACAAACACCCCGCAGACCTTTTTTAGGTTTGCGGGGTGTTTTTCGTTATCCGCGTATGTAGCGCATTGCGGCCGCGTTGCTAACGCTTTATATGCAGTATAGACGGTATTTTGGAGGTTTATACATAGGGTGGACAAATTACCAAGCGATTGTGATTTTGCGATTTGCATAGCAAAAGGGCTCTCACGAGATGGTTTCCTGTAAGGCCCTTTTCTAACCGATGCTTTCGGATTTGCTTTCATATTATCCTATCATTTCCAAATATGCAAGAGAAAAAAGTTTTCCAATAAAAAAACCATAGAAAATGGGCTAATGGTGGAGTATTGTAAAGGTAAGTGAATCGAGGGAGGTGAATGTTGAAATTGGATTTTTTGTTGTTTTTAACGTTGGGAATGCTGGATACGTTTGCTATCCTAGCACTGATGTTCCGATGCTATCGGTTCCCTTTTTTTGAGTACTACAAGGAAGTTCTGCTAATGAGTTTTGTTGTGACTTTGCTCTCTTATGTAATAAGAGTGGAGTTAGATGGAGGAGTAGTCGATTTAGTGGTGCAGATGTGTCTGTATATTTTGTTTTTTAGAGCAATCATCAAGGTAAGAATGAAAGCATCAATAGTTCTTTCGCTTGTCTATTTGGTTTATGGCGCGCTGAGTTTCGCTATCTATATCATATATAGGTCCGTTGGACTTGTTTCATCGGATGTCACTCAGCAATCCATTGGATACCAGGCATATCTAATGCAATTAAGCACAAGTTCGTGTGCTCTATTGATTGCATATATTATGTATCGTTTTGGTTGGGGGAGGTCTTCGATAATACGCCCTCCTCATTTTTTGAACGATAAATTTAAACCTAAGGAAATTGCAGTTTTCTTTCTAATACTGGTTGTCGCGACTTCGTTCTTCATTCTGTTCCATTTCATCTCTCATTGGCGATCATACATTGCATTACCGACAGTGTTCGCCGCTTTTACCGCTCTGATCTACCTCTCGAACAGGAGGGGGGTTAGTTGACCGATCCGATTGAGAGTATTTCTTGCAGACTCGCAGTGATAGTGGCCAACAAAGCCTCTTCGGGTAATGTCGAGAACATACGCTTTACACTGGCGTATTTCATCGGATTCTTCACAGTGATTATATCATCTTCGCTGATCGGTCTATTGACCGGGCGATTTGCAGAAACGCTAATTGCAATGATCACTTTCTATTACTTCCGCAAGTATACCGGGGGATATCACTTTCGGTCACTCACGGTATGCACTGCTGTGTCAGCAACTCTGCTCGCGTCAATACCCCACATCCCCATCGACAAAAGCGCGGCGTTTATCTTGAGTGCAGGGTGTTTGCCGTTTGTGCTGGCGCGCCGAAGCGTCATTAAACGAGACAAAATTGCATCTGTGATAATAGTTGTTTTGTGCATGATTGTCGCGCTGCCGTCCGTCAGTCTAGCTTTATTATCTCAACTTATTACATTGATACCAAGGAGATGATTTGATTTATGATACTCAAGAAAGCAGCGATAACTTTGGTCAGAAAATCCGATGATTTTATTGCATCATTCCAAAACAGAGCAGATAAAAAAGAAAATGCCGGGCGCACAGTTTTGAAGGGATGGATTGGCCTGCCGAAGCCCCCTAGAGAGGGATAGATTGTGGAGAATGAAGTCACCGTGGTTTCAAGGGAAACCGGGGAAGTTCGTAAATTCAACCTAGATACCGAGGTATACTTCGTCAGCCTAGATAAAAAAATCCCCATTTTCCACACGAATAGCGGTACGTTCTACCAGATCGTGACTCTGGACGTATTTGAAAAGTGGCTAGGTACTTCGGGTTTTAAAATGCTGGATACTGTAAACCTGGTCAATACTAATCTTATCACCGAAATTAGCGAAGACTTCCGCACTGTATATTTTAATGATGACCGGAGTTTGTACGCATCAACAAATAAAGGGCGAGTCATAGCGCATGACCTGATGCATTTAGTCAGAAAAGCCAAACACCGAGACGAGTAGTCCTTGGTGTTTGGCTTTTCTGTTTTGGAGAGGAAATTCTAACACAAATACATATGTAAGTAAACAAAAATCGAAGGTACTTCGAAAGATCGCTCAACATGGTTGGACATGTGGTAATATGACTTTGTTGCATTGAAACGCAAATTATCCTGCGCTTAAACGCAAAACGAGAAGGGATGGACGCAATGAGCATTGATCAAACGGTAAACGATATTTTGGCGATTAAGCACATGCTACATGCACGTGCGCCAGCAGCAGATGTTAATCGGCATATTGACGACTGGACGAACAAAGAGACCGCCAACTCCGTCGAGAGTAAACGGCCTCATCGCAGGCCCGCTGGAACGGGTGAACTGCGAAAAACGACTAACAAATCTATAGTAGCACAAAGCAAAGAAAAATCAACAACAGGCGAGACGATGGACATACAAAAAATTGAAAAACAATTAACCATCAACGCTGCTTGGCTTAAAAAGCGATGGTCGGGGCAAGGGCCGATTACAACCCAAGTCGCAATTACAGCAAATCAAATAGTCGTCAAATATGTTTCTACGTTTACGCCCTTCGAACTATGGTTGCTTGAGTTCACAAAAGAGTGCGGTAATTACGAAAAATTCCTGGAAGAGATCAGCCGAATAATGCGTTCAGATTTTCAACCGCAATTTTATAGCATCAATCCAGCGCTGGAGATTTTAGATGTGATGATTTCCGTAGCCGGCGATAACTACATGGAGCAGACGACCACGTTTACCTTCGGCCATAGTTTGGACCAATTGCTAACAGCATAACTAACGACTACTGCTAAGGATAAAGGCCAGATCGGAGTCGGCATTTACGCTTCCCACACCAGAAAAAAAGGGGGGGCGTATGTGTCGGCTCTATTTTTTTATTAATAAAGAAAGGTTTGATTATGTTGAATACAGAAAAAATCTCATTAAGATATGCACGATTGCTTTCGGGCTTAACTTTAAACCAGGCAGCAAGATTATCAGATATAAGTCTATGCGAGTTGATGCTTTACGAGCTATTTCCGCACTTTACCCCGATTGATGTATCTGTTAAATTACTTACCACCTATGGCATTAAATTTGGAATGGTCAACTTCAAACGATTAAAATAAATTTTGCATCTAAATGTATAATTGGTGATCCGATCGCGGATTTGTACGAGGATATTGCCGCCGAGGAGAAGGCGCGGGCTACATATCAATGGCTGATCGATATGACGGACGATGTCGATTTGCAGGACGGCTTGAAGTTTTTGCGGGAACGGGAGATCGTGCATTCCTTGCGCTTCCGCGAGGCGGTGGAAATTTTGAAGGAGGGGCGGGTGGCAAAAACCATATTTTGACGGCGGGCCGCGTTCGCCCGACAAGTCCAGGCAGTTGGCCGAGCAGGCCGGCAGCTTGGACTTTTTTGCGCGGAGCGGGCGACGATTAGCTAAATTCCACAACAGTTAGTCGAACTTGAGGACAATAAGTGAGTTGAGATTTATAAAATGTGAATTTATATAAATAATTTACAAATTATTGATATAAATGTATATTAATATAAAATATATATTAAAAGGATGTTGAGGATGAATTTAAGAACCAGAATTTTTGCTATTATTTTTAGCTTGTGTGCTGTTGTCGTTGCCAATTCTGCCTATGCAGATGATTTTTCCAATGTTAAATTTGTACCTACAAAAGAACAGCTGGAAGTTGCTCATCAAACGCAGATTGCTGAGGATTTTATATTTGTAGATGAAATGGAAAAGGCAAATGAGGAAGCAAAGGATTTTTATAATGAACTTACTGCAGATAAACCAGAAATTTCAGGGAGTCAACAAGATGTTTTAACAGAAGTTGAGCAAAAAATATTATCTGAAAGAATTAAATCCAACGTGGAATTCCATAAAAGAAATGCTATTATCAGGATTAAAGAGCATAAACTAAAAAATGGATGGGTAGAGGTACAGCAAAATAGTAATTCAAAAAATAATAATGTTTCCATCTTGTCAAGTTCTTCTCAATTATCACTTTCGGATGAGTTGTATTATAATTCTTCAACGAATCAGTATCAATTCAGCGGAAATTTCGGTTGGGTTGATATAGCCGGTTGGGACTATTTAGGGGATACTTATGATATTACGACAATCCGGTCGTTAAACCCTGTAAATGTAATCAGTTCTTATGCAAGGACTTATAAAGTTGTTGGAACGTATAATGGTACCACACAAACGGGATATTCAGAAACAGAAAGCGGCTATGACAATAATGGAGTTCCTACAAGCGGCTCGAAAGTGACGAAACGTTTTGAAAATACAAATGGAGTCACATGGAACATTCAGGATGGGGGGCTTCATGACAATCCATATGGGACAAACTATCATAGTTATTCCTACGATACGGACCACGGAAGAACAACTATGTATTTCACGAAGACAGCGGGTAGTACGGGAAACAAAATCTTTATGGATTTTGAGCATAACTATAAAACCTACACATGGTCAGGTAGTGCGACTTTAAGTGGTGTTTATTTAAGTGGCTCTTCGTTAACGGTAAACTATAGTTCTGTAAACAGCGCATTTCAGAGAACCAGTACCGGAAGAACTTTTTAAAACTCCGGTCTTCGTTTTGAAGGAAATCTTATCATGATCCTGAGTGTGATAAGATTCCTTGTTATATTATTTGAAGTCGCAAAATAACAAAATTTAATAATTTGGGAGGGTCTATTCTTGATCAAGAGATTTTTAGCCCTCACGTTGGCAGCGATGGTTTTTCTGCTTGCATTGGCGGCTTGTACACAGAAACTCACATTCGAAGAACAGTTAATTCAAAAAATACAAGCAGCAAACGTAAGTTTTGATGAAATTTACCATTACGAGATTATTGGAAACTATATGCTGATTTTTTATAGGAAGGGGCAATTTCTCAATGAAGGCGTTTTATTGTATACAAACAAACAGTGGAAGTGGTTGGGCGGTAACGGAAATGTAGAAATGAAATCTTCCGAAAGCATAAGTTATGGTTTGGCTGGAAAACAAGATACCCCTTACAATGTGATGTTTGGGGCGGTTTGCGATACGAGGGTCGCGAGTATAAAAATAAATGAAGAGTATGCCAAAATTATTTCTAAAGATAACTTTAAAATATGGTTTCTGATTTCTACAAACGAATTATTAGCTAAAGATATCAAAGGGATTTCATCGGATAACCAAATTATTTATTCCATCGGGCAGTAACACGATGATATTCCAGTGATTACAAATCGCGCAAAAGGGGCTGGACAGAAAAGTCGTTTAATGGTGTCGGAGTTCCCACTAAGCCCCCCTATATACGATGAAAAAGATGCTTCCAGCCCCACTTCTATAGTGGTTTTGGAGGCATCTTTTCTCATCATTTGGGACTGATTCATTGGTTATTGGACTTTTCGGACAGCCCCGTGCTGCACTTGGCTTGTCGGATCGTTGGGAGTAACAGGTTTTATGTTAATTTGCGAGAAAAGAACAGACAATCGGCTCGCGCCTTGCGTTTGCACTTCCGTTGCCGTGCGCCTTGCCGCTGCGGGCCTGTGCCCGGGCTGTCAGGAAGCGGCGTGCAGCTGCCGCTCTTCGCCTTGAATCCATACACGCTCAAGCTCCAGTTCGGGGTTGAGCAGCAGCAGGTCGGCTTGTTTGCCTGCGGCGACGGAGCCGGTGCGGTCGTCGATGCCGAGCAGTCGGGCCGGGTTGCCGCTGGCGTAGGCGCTTGCTTGCGGCACGCTGACGCCGACTTCGCGAACCATGTAGCGGAACGCGTCGATCATCGTCAGCGTGCTGCCGGCGAGGCTGCCGCCTGCGGTCAGCCTCGCAATGCCGTCACGGACGGTGACGTCGAGACCGCCGAGCTCGTATTGCCCGTCGCCAAGCCCCGCTGCGGAGATGGCGTCGGTAATCAGCAGCAGGTTGCGCTGCTGCTTGGCTTGCGTCAGCAGGCGGATGGCCGCGGGATGGACATGGTGTCCGTCCGCGATCACTTCGCCGCTGAGGCGGGCGTCGGCGAGCACGGCGCCGACTGTGCCCGGTTCGCGATGATGAAGTCCCCTCATCGCGTTGAAGGTGTGGACCGCATGCGTGAGCCCGGCGCCGATCGCCGACTGGATGTCGGCGTAGGTAGCGTCGGTATGACCGCAGGCGGCCACGATGCCGTGATCGCGCAGCCACGCGATCAGCTCCAGCGCACCCTCGCGTTCGGGGGCGAGGGTGAGCAGGCGCACGAGCCCGGGGTAGCGCTCGTACCAATCCTGCAGCCAGCCAAGCTGCGGCAGCGCGATATGCTGCGTGTTTTGGGCTCCGGGCCAAAGCGGGGAAATGAACGGCCCCTCCAGATGCACGCCCAGCAGCTGCGCGTAAGGCATCGGCTGCTTCGTATACAATCGGACCGCGGCCAGCACGCGTTCCAGCTCCTCGCGCGGCGCCGTCATCGTCGTCGCCAGCATCGCCGTCGTTCCGTTCGCGGCATGGAAGCGGGTAATCGTATCGAGCGTCTGCGGATTGGCTTGCATGAAGTCTGCGCCGTAGCCGCCGTGCACATGCACGTCGATAAAACCCGGCACCATCCAGCCGCCGTGCGCGTCGATCACGCGGGCTTTTGTGTCCGGCGGACTGGCTTCGCCGCGCTTGGCAACCTGCGTAATGACGCCGTTGGCAAACCGTACCGTGCCGTCTGCGATCACGCCGTGCTCCGTAACCACGTTGGCGTTGAAGAGCAGCACATCGCTCATTCGAAATACCTCCCGGCCTCGGCGTCGAGCAGCACGACCAGATGCGGGTGGGTTTGCAGCAGGCTGGCCGGCAGCTCGGTGGTAATCGGGCCGGTCAGCGCCTGATGAACAATTTCTGCTTTATCGGCGCCGCGTACGACGAGCAGAATCGTTTTGGCTTTCAGAATCATGCCGACGCCCATGGTCAGGGCATGCGTCGGCACTTCGTCCGGCGAAGCGAAGAAGCGGGCGTTTGCTTCGCGCGTGGCGGGCTTTAGTTCAACGAGATGCGTGCCGCTGACAAGGGCATGGTCGGGTTCGTTGAAGCCGATGTGACCGTTGTGGCCAAGTCCCAGAATTTGCAGATCGATTTGTTTCGCGTCCTCCAGCAGCCGGTCGTAATTCCGGCATTCTGCGGTCAGATCTGCGGCGTTGCCGTCCGGGATGTGCGCCTGCTCGGCAGGCAGGTCGACATGGTCGAACAGATGATTCTTCATATAGGAGCGGTAGCTTTCCGGGTGTCCGTCGGGCAGTCCGACATATTCGTCCAGATTAAACGACGTTACGCTTTTGAAGCTGATCCGGCCTTTTTGATACGTCTTGACAAGCTCCTCGTAGATGCCAACCGGCGTGCCTCCCGTGGCAAGACCAAGCACGGCCCGCGGCTGCAGCTGAACCAGACCGACGATAATGCCGGCTCCGGCTTCGTTTAGCTCCTGTGTGTTTTGAAAACGATGGATGTTCATGACGTTCCCCGCCTCCTTCATTGGGTTAAAGCGGCTTTTGCCGCAGTTACTGGCTTCCTTTGCCGCGGTATTTGTGGACCATTTGGTACGACTGCTCCAGCCGGGGCACCAGCTCGCCGAACTGCTCGCTGACCAGACCCGTGAACAAAATATCGATGACGTGAAGCTGGGCGATGCGGGAGGCCATGTCGCCGCGGCGGATGCCTGCTTCCAGCGTTGAGGTGAACAGCTTGATATCGGACAAATCGGACAGGCGGTTCGAGCCGTATTTGGTCAAGCTGATCGTGGTCGCGCCTTGCTCCCTGGCGCACAGCAGCGCCTGAATCGTTTCGGCCGTTTCGCCGGAATACGAAATCGCCAGCGCCACGTCGCCCGGCTGCAGCGTTGAGGCCGAGGTGATCTGCATGTGCGGATCGCTGAACGATGTCGTTCTTTTGCCGATGCGTACAAGCTTTTGGTAAAAATCTTGCGCCACGACGCCCGAGGTGGCAACGCCGTACAAATCGATATGGCGCGCTTGTCCAAGCGCATCCAAAGCCAAGCGGAGCTGCTTGCGGTCCAAGAGCCGCGTCGTATCGGATATCGACTTGAGGTGATTGGCTTCCATCGCGGCAATAATTTTGTCCAGCGGATTGCCGGCGACAATATCTTGGTAAGACGGAGCCGAATCGGGCTGGGCCAGATCGGCGGCCAACTTCATCTTGAAATCGGCGAAGCCCTGGAAATACAAGCTTTTGCAAAAGCGCGAAATGGTCGCCGGGCTGGTTGCCGACCGTTCGGCCAGTTCGGTAATGCTTAGCTCGACGGCCTCCAGCGCATGGTCGAGCAGGTAGGCGGCCAGCGCCTGCTCCTGGCGGTTCAGGCTGTCTTTATGTTGTTTGATCGCTTGCAAAATACCGGACATCGCGTTCAACTCCGATAATAATTTTCATTAATTTACTTATAAACAAGAAAATAATTTTCATATTGATCATAGCTTATTTTTGGCTGGTTGGCAACGTTCTTTTGCCTGGATTGACATCATTCCGCAGCTTTGCCATGCTAATGAGGAGTTGGACCTGACGAGATCAGACGGAAATGGAGAGGGAACGGATGTTGGAATCGCAGAAAACGCAGCCGGAAGCTATGCTGTTTGATTTGGACGGCACGTTGTTTCGCACGGAAACATTGCTGCTGCCTGCTTACCGGGCTGCTTTTGATGAATTGCGCCGTCGCGGGCTTTATGCCAAAGAGACGCCCCCGGAAGAGCGGATTCTCAGCTCGCTTGGCATGCTGTTGGATGAAATTTGGCGGCGGGTCATGCCGGAGGCGTCGGACGAAGCGCGGGCGGAAGCGGATAAGCTGCTGCTGCACTATCAGATCAAGGGGTTGGGCCAGGGGAAAGGCGAACTGTACGAAGGTGTGGCCGAGACGCTTAAGGAGCTGCGGGCGCGGGGCATCCGGTTGTTTGTTGCCAGCAATGGGCTGGAGGGTTACGTAAAGCATGTCATTGAAGCCAAAGGGCTCGGCCCGTTATTTGAAGACCTTTACAGCGCAGGGCGGTTTCAAACGCGCTCCAAAGTGGACTTGGTCAAGCTGCTCCTGGACAACTCGGGCATCCGCTCGGCCTGGATGGTGGGGGATCGCTCGTCCGATGTGGAAGCGGGTCTGCGCAACGGATTGACCGTCGTGGCCTGCGATTATGCCGGCTTCCGCGATAGCGGCGAATTGGACGGCGCGCACCTGCGGATCACGCGGTTTGCCGAGCTGCTGGAGCATTTGCCGGCCGCTGCGCCGCAGAAATAAGTCGCATCCCTCTGCAATTGGGCATACACTAGAGCATACTTTGAAATTGAAGGATGCTGATGCCAAGATGCCATGCTTTGTAGGCGCGTTTAAAGTGGTCAGTAACGAAGGCAATCTGATTAACGGCGATACGCTTGTTATCTCCCCGACGAGCGCAAGCAAATCGTATTCGGGCGCCGGCGGGGGCATTAACGGGGATTTTTCGGTATCGAATACGCTGTTTAGCGCGACGGTGACGTTTGACCCCGATGTGGTGGAGGCTGGCGCCAACAAAATCGCTACAGGAACATGAACCGGCAAGACATGGGGCCGCAAGCCTGGCTTTGCGCTGTTGGCGCAGGCCGGCGCGGTCTTTTTTTTCGGGAATTGACAGACGGTTTCGTCCTCTTATATGATCAATATATGAGCAATTGTTCATATATGAATGCCATACATAAATCGATTGCGATGATCTTATGCTAATGGGCAGACCATAAGGGGGAATTTGGATGATGCGGCGTTTGCTGCAACAAGCCGGCTGCGAGCCGGGACCGTACCTGGACCATGACCGCGAAGCGGGCGGAGGCGCCAATCGCGATCCATACAAACACAAGCAAGCCGCCGGCGATCCTCACGAGCAGAGCGGCAACATCGCCGCAGACGGCAGCGATGCTCGCGCTCACAGCGCAAGCCAAGGTGAAGATGCTCATGTTCATGACGGCTGTGCGAGCCATAGTAAGGGCGATCATGCTGATGATAACTGCGCGGACGGTGCTCATGGCGATCATGCTTGTGATAATCATGCGAGTCAGAGTCGCGACGACCACGCCGATGATAACTGCGCGGGCGGTGCTCGTGGCGATCATGCTTGTGATAATCGTGTGAGTCAGAGTCGCGATGACCATGCCGATGATAACTGCGCGGGTGGTGCACATGGCGATCATGCTTGTGATAATCGTGCGAGTCAGAGTCGCGATGACCATGTTCATGATAATTGCGCGGGCCATACTCACGGCAGTCATGCCCATGATCATCATGAGGGTCATAAGCACGATCAAGCAAACGGTAAAGGGGGCCAGCACCAGGGGCACCACCATCATCACGGTCACAGCCATGGTCATGGTCATCATCACCACGGCCACGCGGGCAATAAACGCGGACTGGCTATCGCGTTGATCATTACGCTCGCCATTATGCTGCTGGAGTTTATCGGCGGTTTGACTACCGACAGTCTGGCGCTTTTGTCCGATTCCGGGCATATGCTCAGCGATGCCGGGGCGTTGGCGCTAAGCCTGCTGGCTTTGTGGTTTGCCGGCAAGCCGGCTTCGCCGCAGCGGACGTATGGCTTTCACCGTTTCGAAATTTTGGCGGCATGTTTTAACGCGATAACGTTGTTTGTCATTGCCGGGTTTATTATTTGGGAGGCGGTAGGGCGCTTTATGGACCCGCCGCAGGTAGCCAGCGGTCCGATGATGCTTGTAGCCTCGATCGGCCTGATCGCCAATTTGCTCAGCATGTGGTCGTTGATGAAACAAGGCGATGTACACGGCAATATGAATATCCGCAGCGCTTATTTGCATGTCATCGGCGATGCGCTGGGTTCGGTCGGCGCGATGGTTGCCGGAGGACTGATGTTGTTGTTTGGCTGGTATGTGGCCGATCCGATTATTAGCGTGCTTGTGGCGCTGCTTATTTTAAAAGGCGCTTGGTCGGTGTTGAAACAGACGGTCCATATTTTGATGGAAGGGACGCCGGCATCGGTCAATTGCAGCGAGGTGCAGCAGGTTTTGGAAGGTATTGAAGGCGTGCTGGACGTACACGATTTGCACATTTGGACGATTACCTCGGGGTTGGATTCGTTAAGCTGTCATGTGCGGATCGAGGATTCGCACAACGGCCAGCATATTTTGCAAAAGGCGATTGAAGTGCTGGAACGACGTTTTTCCATTACGCATGTGACGATCCAGGTGGAAACATCGCTTACGCGGCATGAGGAGTTTAAGGTGTAGGCCAGCAGGCAAGGGGACAAGAAGGTAGCAAGGCAAGCAAGCTGGAGGGGGAGCTGACGATGGGGAAGGAGTTGCAGGAATTGCAAGAGCAGCAAGAGACGCAAGATTTACAGGAGCAGCAAGAGCTGCGGGAAGTGCAGGATCGGCAAAAGCTGCGAGAAGCGCAAGACCGGGAGGAGCAGCAAGAGCTGCGAGAAGTACAAGGTGGGCAGGAGCGGCAAGAACTGCAGAAATCACAAGACCGGCAGGCCCGGCAAGAGCAGCAAGAATGGCAAGACCAGCAGGAGCGTTGCGAAAGCAGTTGCTCGGGAACGAAGGTGGGGACGGCGCTAAGGGAGCGCCAGCTGGCGGAGGAAACGGTGTTTGGCGTGGCGGAGTTGTTTAAGGCGCTTGGCGATCCGACGCGGGTGAAAATCATCTATACGCTGCTGCAGCGCGAGTTGTGCGTGCATGATTTGTCAGAGGCGCTGGACATGGGCCAGTCGGCGGTTTCGCATCAGCTGCGTTACTTGCGCAATTTGCATATCGTCAAGCGGAGGAAGGAAGGCAAAACCGTGTATTACTCGCTCGATGACATGCATATCGAACAGATTTTCGTGCAAACGCTGCAACATCTGCAGCATATGTAAGCGGAAGCGATGAAACGCTTCATCGGTTCCGTATAGGTGTCAATGGTTCAATCGCCGGCTGTTCCGCTGCTGCGGCCGCCGGACTTGCGCTGTTTCAGCAGCCATAACGCATATTCCAGCGGTCGTGTAACCGCTTTGCGATACGTGACGTTTTCGCCGATTCGGCGGAAAACTTCCCGCGACGGCTTCGGATTAACTTCCAGCAGCCAGATGCCGCCTTTCGGATCGACGGCGATGTCGAGGCCCAGCTCGCATTGCCGGCCGAACCGGCTTTCCAAATAAGCGGCCAGCTCATAGGCAAAGTTGAACATATCGTCTTTGATTCGCGAAATTTTATCGGCTTCGCTGAACCGGTACGCCAGCATTCTATCCAGCGATACGGCGCTGCCGCCTCCATGGAGGTTGCTGGTAATGCTTTTGTACGGGCCGATTCGTCCGGCGCAGCCGGTCACTTCCCATTCGCCCTCGCCGTTTTTCTGAATCAGCAGCCGGTAATCGTGCACCCGTCCGTCCTTAAGCGTAAGCGGGATGCCCTGCTGCACGACATAGTCCGAGCTTAGCTTCATCGCGTTCAGCCGGATCGCCAGCTGCTTCTCGGAGGCGCGCAGCGGAGCGAGAATCATACGCTGCTGGCTGCGCCCTTGCACGAGAAACAAATCGCTGCCGATTTGCTCGATGCGCAAAATGCCGCGCCCGCCGGTGCCGTTTTTTGGCTTGAGGTAAATCAGTTTGTGCTTTTTCAAAAAACGCAGCAGCTCGCTTGTTCCGGTGTAGCGAAACGTTTCGGGGATGTAGCGGCGGATCGACTCGCTTTCCGTCAGCACCTGATGCATCGTCCATTTGTTGGCCAGCGGCCGGCCCAAGTAACGCAGCCGCGTATATTTGCCGCGAAACGCTTTCAGCACCCGGTAGGTCGCCACGCCGTGATAGCGGCAGCGATCAAAAATCAGCGGAGGAAACGTCGTCCGCCGGCGCACCCATTTGCTGCGGGCTGCGTCGTACGTGAGCGTCCGCACGATCCTGCCCTCCTCAACGTCGGTTGGCGTAAACACCTCGACCTGCACCCCCAGCCGCTGCCCCTCCAGACACAGCCGGCGGAAAAATCCGAGCTCCTCCAGCCGAGCGTTGTTCAAATAAACGGCCAATACGCCCAGTCGCTCCAGAGCCATGCGTCATCACCTTCTTTTGCCCTTCTGGTATAAATACAAGCTGTATCGGATGATGCGCTCCAGCGATTTTTGCCGGATGTGCGGCTCGTCGAATTTCATCGGTTTGGAATTGGCTTCGAAAAACCAGATGCGCCCGGACGTATCGATGCCCAAATCCATCGACATTTCGCCGAGCAGATGGCCGGAGGCGCTTTCGATGTGCGCGGCCAGCTTCAACGCCGTTTGCTGCACCCGCTTGAGCAGCCGCTTCGCCTCGGTCTGGCCGAACGCCTGCGTCAGCAGCTTGAGCGGATCGTCGATCGAGCCGCCGCGCGGCACATGCGTCGTGATGCTCCGGCGTCCGGCGACGCGCGCGCCGATGCCGGTGACGGCCCAGCGGCCGCGGCCCGTTTTTTGCACCAAAGCCCGCAAGTCGTAATTTCTTTGCTTAAACCGCGACAGCGTGATGCCCTGCTGCACGATATATTCCTTGGCGCCCCGGTGCTCGCTCACCTGCTGCCAGAGCGCATCCAGCGAGTTGTGCGCGAAGCGGTTCATCTGCTTGTCGTCCTGCATGAGCAGCAGGTATTCCGCCTGCTGTCCCTTGACCGCCCGCCGCTCCAGCCGCATGATGCCGCGGCCGGCTTTGCCCTTGACCGGCTTCAAATAGACGAAGTCGTGCTCCCGGAGCATCCGGTCGAGCTCTTGCGCCGAGCTGAGCTGCAGCGTTTCGGGGATAAACGGCCGGCTTTCCCGCGATTGATTCAGCCATTCGAACAGCGTCCATTTATTGAAAAAAGACGGATTGAACATGCTGAGGCTTTTGCTGCGCGAGACGGCTTGCAGCGTTTGCTGCACATCGGGCTGCAGCTCCATTTTGCGATAAGGGACGCGGTTGTAGATGACATGTGGAGCGGGAACGAGTTCCCGGCTCCAGCGTTTTTTCTCAAAGTTGTAGCGGTAGCCGTGCACTTGCTTCGCCGTCAGGCTGAGGTCGGCTGCCGTCACCACGTACACGTCGGCGCCAAGCGCGTTGCCGGTGCGGATCAGATCCACGAAATTGTCGACATTGCCGCGAAACTGGCGCCGATCGTTTTTGACTGTCAAAATCGCCAGCACGGGCTTGTGGCCTTGGTCATGCAGCGTCACATCCATTATACGTCCCTCCTGGTGCGGAAGCGGCTCAAATACAGGCAATGTTCATAGATGTTGGCGAGCGAATCGCGGTCCTGCTCCTTCAAGGACGGATGCTTGAAAATCGAGCGTCCGGGTTTGGCGTTGGCTTCGAACATCCAGATTTTTTCGTTCTGGTCGATGCCGATATCGAAGCCGAGCTCGCCGAGCAGGTGGCTGTAGTTGTTTTCGATCGCCTCGGCGAGCGTGACCGCCGTTTCTTTGGCGCTGGTCAGCACGGATTCGGCGCGTGCGCCGTACAGCTGGCGCAGCACCTGCTCGGGCGTCATCAGCTGGCCGCCGGTGCGGATATGCGTCGTGACGCTGCCTTTGCCGGCTTTTTTCGCGCCGATGGCGGCGACGACCCATTGGTTGGTGCCGTTTTTCGTCATGTGGAAGCGGAAGTCGATCGGGCAGCCGTCGATTTCGATCAAACGGATGCCCTGCTGGGCTACGTAGTTCTGCAAACGACCACGTTCGGCGCCAAGCATGCCAACCAGCCCTTCGAATTTATTGTAGCGCAGCAGCACGTTCCGACCGCCCTTGCGGTAGCGCACGAAATAGCCGCGCTTCGGATTGTAGGTGACGCGGTAAATGCCGATGCCAAGGCTGCCGGCCGTAGGTTTGAGGTAAATGAACTTGTGTTTGTCGAGCATTTCCCGGATCTGTTCGGGAGACGGATTGATGCGCGATTCGGGCACGAATTTAAAGGCATCGTCGCCGTCGAGCATTTTGTAAACGTCCCATTTGTCGAAAAAGCTCCAGTTGAACAGCGGAATGCCCCTGCGGATAAAACGTTCCTTGAAGCCCTCCATGCCGGCGGACTTCTCCGCTTTGCGGCTGGAGAGCCGGTTGTAGACGACATCGGGCAGCGGCACGGTTTTGCGCGTCCAGCCGCCGCCTTCGCGCGGGATGAGGGCGTGGACGGTGCCCATTTGCCAGTTGACGTCCCGCGGGCTGAACGCAACGGGGAACGAGCGGCTCGCCCCCGTGCCGATCACCTGGCGGATGAAGCCGGTTTTCGTGCCAAACGGCGCGTTGCCCGACGTGATGTTCGTCAGCACGCCGATGATCGGCCCGAGCCGCACTTCTTTGGCGTTATTGCTGATGGCCAGGCAACTGCCGATCCGCGGCAGACGCAGGCTCGCCATCAGGCTAAGCGGCAGGAAGAGGTGCTGGCCGGGGCGTTGGATGAGTCGCATCGGTACGGTTGCCGATTTGCTGCCGACTTTGACGGTAATCGTTTTGGCCCCGGTTAACCGCAAAGCTTTGACGAGCTCTCGGGTTACGTAGGCTGATTTATCCGTTCGCTGTACGACGTGAATCGTGCAAGTTGTCAAACTCATTAGGTTACCCTCCTAAACTTGTTGCCCTGCGGGCTTTTACGGGCCTGTCGCAGCGGATTGTTGAAGCAAAAATCGAGCGTATCGCACCGGATTGGCCAGCGTCCGGGCGCGAACCTCGCGGTCTGCGAGCTGTTTGAACGCGGCGCGGCCGGGCTTGGAGTTCGCCTCCAGCATCCAGACCCGCCCCTCGCGGTCGATGCCGAAATCCAGGCCCAGCTCGGCGAGCCGCCCGTGCGCCGCTTCCAGCGCAGGCGGAATGCGCGCCGCCAGCTCCGCAATCGTGCGGAGCAGGGCGTCCGCCTGCGCCTCGCCGAAGGCGCGGCGCAAGAAGACGGCGGCGTCTTCCGCCGCGCCCCCGCCGTGCAGATTGGACGTGACGCTGCCGGGCTGACCGCACCGCACCGCGGTGCCGGTCGTCTGCCAGCGGCCGCTGCCGTCCTTCTGCGCGAGCGCGCGGACGTCGAAGGCGACGCCGTCCGCCGTGTGCAGCGACAAGCAGCGCTGCACCAGATACGAGCGGCCGCGGGCAAAGCCGCTCAGCCATTGCCACAGTTCGCGGAAGTCGGCGAACTGTCGCGTCAGGGGCGCGTTGTCGAACGCGCGCCCCTGGACGAGCCAGCCGCCCGGCAGCGCGGCGGCTGGCTCGTGCGGCCCGGCCGCGCCCTGCGCAGCGGCGGCGGCCGGGCCGGGCACGGCGCGGCGCACGCAGAGCGCGCCTTTGCCGTGGCTGGCGCCCTGCGGCTTGAGGAAGGCGCAGCCTTCCTCGGCGAGCAGGGCGGAAAGCGGCCGCGGCCCCGTCAGCCGGCGGGTCGGCGGCAAAAACGGGCGCAGGGAGGCGTCGCGTTCCAGCATCGCCTGCACCTCCCATTTGCCCGGAAGCCCGCAGCCGAGCACCTGCACGCCCGGCATCCGCAAGAGCCGCCGCAACTGCGCGCGGCTGCGCGTCCAGCCTGCCCGCGTTGCGGGGAAGCTGCGGTCGTAGACGACCGGCGGCAGCGGCGCGCGCCGCTGCAACCAGCGGCCTTCGGCTTCGTTATACGTGTAGCCGCTGGCTTCGCGCCGCTCCCAGTCGATGCCGTCGGCGGCGAAGACGAACACCTCCAGCCCCTCGCGGCGTCCGAACCGGCTGAGCTGCCGGTAAAAGCCGGCGCTGGCAAACGGCGGCTCGCTGCCAGGCAACGTCCGCGCGACAAACACGCCGAGCAGCGGCGGCGCTTGCCGGTAAGGCATATATACAGTAGCTGGCATGGCATCACCTCAAAATTTCGCCAAATAACGGGCGTATTGCACGATTTGCTTCACCGAGGGGCGAATTTTCCGCTCGGTCGTCAGCGGGGTATTGTCATCCTTCGACGGCTTGGAGTTGACCTCGAGCAGCCAGACTTTGCCGGCGCGGTCGACGGCCAGATCGATCCCCAACTCGCCAAAATGATTCGGAATTTGCGTTTCGATGCCTTTGGCGATGTCAATCGCCGCTTTGCGCAGGCGCGCCGACGCCGACGCCCGCTGCTGGGGCCCAAGCGACGATTTGCCCAAAGCCCCTTTCACGGTGCTGAGCGAGCCGCCGCGCGCCAGATTGGAGACGAAATGCTCGCTGCCGGCAATGCGCCCGACGATCGACGTAATCGACCATTGCCCCTGCGCATCCTTTTGCACAAGCGCGCGAAAATCGACGGGGCGTCCGTCGGCAGTAATCAGCTCCAGCCCTTGCTGGAGCTGGTAGCGCTGCGCTTTCAGCTTGCCGGACAACGCCTGGAACACGCCGGCGATCGACGGATAGGCGTGCCGGCTGACGCCGCCTGCGTTCGTGGCGTGCACGGCGTAACCGCTGCTTTCGCGGCGGATGCGGATGATGCCTTTGCCCAGACTGCCGGTAATCGGCTTGAGGAACAGCACGGGATGGCGGCTGGACATCGACCGCAGCATCTGATAATTTTTAAACAGGTACGATTCCGGCAAATAGCCGTGCAGGTGGTCGTCTTTGCGCAGCGCATCGAACACCTCGGTTTTGTTCAAATACTTTTCGTTAAAAATGTCCGCGTTGAACCGCGTTTTTGCGTCCTTCATAAACTGCTGCACATTGGTCATGTTTTCATACTTGCGGGAGGTCAGACGGTTGTAAATCACATTCGGAATCGGAAACGATTTTTTCGTCCAGGTGTCGCCGACCAGCACGTAACCGGACACCGATTGGGCGGAGCCGTGCATCTCCTCGGGCGGGAAAAAAACGACCAGCGCGCCGAACCGCTTGCACGCCTCCGTCATTTCCTTGCAAAAGGCGGTGATCGCGCCAAACGGGCGATCCGGCTTATGCGCGTAGACGCGGCTGATCATCACGCCGATCAGCGGGCCGATCGCCAGCGTCGAAGTGGCGGCTTTGTAGGTAAGGCACAGCTGGGTGCCTTGATGCAGCCCCAGCTTGGCGGCCAGTGTGGCGTGCAGCCGCAGATTGCCCGAATACGGGCCGGAGACGATTCTCACGTCCTGTCGGGCGGAGCCAAACTTGAGCGTGAGCGTTTGGTTGGTGGGGATTTTCCACTTCTTGACGATGGCATCACTCAATACAACGGTCCGATCTTCCAAGTAGATGCTGGTGCCTTGTACGGATATCCCGATTTTCGTCCTGATCAAAAGCGAACACTCCTTCCAGCATCAAAAATCGCATTGCTTATGCAAAGTGAACTACTCCATCATATGAGGACATATACCCCTTGGTGCTTAGGCATTCGTGGGGAAAAGCGGCGGAAGCGGGCCGGACAAGTCAAAAAAAAGCGCGACCGGGCAAGCCGCGCGCAAGCGAGGAGAGGCGAATACCGATGAATTTGCATGACCAAGCCCACGAGCTCGCCAGAGCGATCAAGGACTACGAGGCGTATCAGGAAATGAAGGCGATCCGCAAGCAAATTGAAGCCGACGGGGTCAGCAAGGCGATGCTGAACGATTTCCGCCGCCGGCAGTCGGAGCTGCAGCAGCAGGCCGCGGCCGGCGTGCAACCGCAGCAGGCGGAGGTGGAGCGGCTGGAGAAGCTGTATGGCACGATCGCGCAAAATCCGGCGATCCGTAAGCTGTTCGAGGCCGAACGGCGGTTGTCCGAGGCGCTGGAGGAGGTGCAGCGAATCATTGCCGAGCCGCTGCGCGAGATGATGAGTTAACCGGAGCGCGAGTTTTTGGCAAAAAGAAACGACCCGATTTCCCGGCGCAGGCTGCGGCCTTGCTGCCGGGAAATCGGGTCATTGTGTTTTTTGGGGGCCGCGCGGGGAAGTGCGCCAGCCAACATGCTAAGAGAGGAGCTTTGTCGCCGTCGTTGCAAGCCGTCCCGCAGTTCGCGTTCTAGCTTTCATCGATTGCCCGCCGACGGTCAGCGTCCCACAGTTCCAGCTCCATCACCGGTCGCTCGCTAATAGGCAACATCCAACAGTTCCGCTATTCGCCCGCCGCTTCCCGCGGCAGCAGCACCAGGAACGTCGCGCCTTTGCCAACGCGGCTTTCCACCTCAATCCGTCCGCCGTGCGCTTCGACGATCGATTGCGTGATCGCCAGGCCAAGCCCGGCTCCGCCGTATTTGCGCGCCCGCGAAGCGTCGATGCGATAGAAGCGCTCGAACAGGTGCGGCAGATGTTCCACCGGAATGCCGGGGCCGTTGTCGCGGATGGCGATGCCTATCATATTTCCGGCAGGACCGACCTTGACTTCGATGCGGCCTTGCGCCGCGTCGGTATGCTGGACGGCGTTCTGGAACAGGTTGAGAATCACCTGTTTGATTTTGTCGCGGTCCAGCAGCAGCGTCGTATCGTCGCCGGGCTCGACCTCGACCGCGCGCGCGCCGGCGAGCACGCGCAGCTGCGGCTCCATCTCCAGCACAACGGTACGCAGCGAGACCGGCGATTTGCGCGGCGCGGGTGTGCGGTCCATTTTGGCAAGAAACAGTAAATCTTCGACGAGCTTTTTCAACCGTTCCGATTCGGAGTACATGCTGGTCAGCGACTTGCGCAGCTGCTCTTCATTGCTGGCCGCCCCGCGCAGCAAAATTTCCAAAAAGCCATGGATCGACGTCAGTGGCGTGCGCAATTCGTGCGAGGCGTCGGCGATAAAGCGGCGCATTTGCGATTGCAGCTCTTTTTCGGCCAAAAACGATTCCTCCAGCCGCTCCAGCATGCCGTTAAACGACTGCGAGAGCCGGTCGATTTCGTGCTGACCCTGATGTGCGGGCAGCCGCTCGTCGAGCTTGCCCGCATCGATGCGCTCCACGGTTTCCACAATCTGCGACAGCGGCACAAGCGTCCGGCGCAGCACCGGCAGAAACGACATCAGCGCCGCGGCGAGCGCGACGATCGACAGGAAGATGAACGTCACCAGCACGAGCACCAGCATTTGCTGGACCGGAGCGATGCTGGCGCTCGCTTGGGCAATGCAGATCGAGCGGCCGCGGACTTCCATCGGTTGCAGCACGACGAGCATTTTGACGCCGTCGGCGTTCGTTGCAATATGGTACGTCAGCTTGTGCGGATCGCTTTGCCCCGCCGCGGCGTATGCCTCGGCCGACAGTTGGGGCGACGCCTCGTGATTCAGCTCGGGGTTAAGTTCGCGAAACTGGCCGTTGGAGTCATAAAGCGCGATCGCCGTAAATTCATTGGCCCGCAAATTGAACGGCGCGTTGCCTGCGGGCATGCCGCCGCCGCGGCGTGGACCCCCCTCGCGCCGCAAAACGCCGCGGCTGATGCTGTCGTTCGGATCGCGCAGCTCGCCGAGCTTGCCGTTAAGCTGCTCCTCCCAGGCCTCGGGCGGGATGGAGCGCAGCTGGCTTTTGAGCCCGGCCGCTTTGTCGCGGTACACGTATTGCTGAATCAGCACGTATTGCGAAACACCGATCAACAGCAGCATGACCGATAAAATCAACAACGAACGCGACAGCAGCTGAAAATGCAGCGAATGCGGCGTCACGAACTGCCTGAACCGGCTCAGCCAGCGGGGAGCGCGCCATGGCCGCCGCGGCCGGGCGCTCATGACAGTTCCACCCGGTAGCCCGCGCCGCGAATCGTGCGGATCACCTTATGCTCCTTGTCCTGCAGCTTCTCGCGCAGCGAGCGGATGTACACCTCGACGATATTTTCCTCGCCCCCGAAATCGTAGCCCCACACTTTATCGAGAATCATCGCTTTGCTCAGCACAATGCCGTGGTTGATCACCAAATATTTCAGCAGCTCGTATTCGGTCGGCGACAGCTCCAGCGTGCGCTCGTTGTAGACGATTTCCCGCCGTTTGTCGTCGATGCGCAGCGGCCCGAACGTCACTTCGCCGAGCAGGTGCGGGAACTGGTTGCGGATGCGGGCGAAAATGCGCGCCAGCAGCTCCTGAAAGCTGAACGGCTTGGCCATATAATCGTCGGCGCCAAGCGTCAGGCCTTTCACGCGGTCCTCGACCTCCTCGCGCGCGGTCAGCATGATGACGGCGGCGTTGCCGATTTTTTTCAGCATCCGACATACTTCGAAGCCGTCCATGCCCGGCATCATCACATCGAGAATAACTACATGGGGATGAAAATCTTTGGCCAGTGTGATCGCCGCCATGCCGTCCGGCGCGGTGGCGACCTCGAAGCCTTCATTTTGCAAGCCGAGCTCAAGAAACTGCAAAATATGCGGTTCGTCGTCGACCAGCATAATTTTGATGCCCTGCGTATTTTGCATGGAAATCACCTGCTTTTTAGGGGTGTGTGTCCCCATTATAATGGCTTGCGAGCCGGCGAACAATTTGCCGCGCGACATTTTCAGCAAACATTCAGTCAGCCTTCAGCAGCCGTTCAGGCAGGAGGCCCATCGTGACCCTATCCACATCAAGCCAACCGGGCGAAGATCAATTGCAGGCGGAGAAGTCCGTGGAAAAAATAAAAGGGACGACCTGATGGCGGTCGGCGCAGGGGGCATGCTGCTGCTGAGCGGACTGCATAGAATGTGGCCCATGCGCCAGACCGGGCCGCGTGTCGGGCCTACCATGTTAACGATCTGTAAAAGACAGCCGGGCCGGCGCGCTTGTTGCGGTCGCAGCGATTTTTCTCCCGGCCTTTTTGCTTGTCGCAGGGGTGATGCCGTTCTGGAGCCGGCTCAGCGGCCGCCGAGCAGTGCGCGCAGCGCTGTTGGGCGTGAACGCCGTCGTCGTTGGGCTTTTGCTCGCTGCGTTGTACGATCCTGTCCGGGTGTCGGCCGTTTGCTCGCCGCAGGACGCGGCGCTTGCGCTGACGGCTTTTGCTTTGCTGATGTACGCCAAGACGCCGCCTTGGGCGGTTGTCGCGTTTTGTGCGTTCGGCGGCGCCCTCTTTTCCTTGGTGTTCTAACATGACTTTGCTGTCTGGCGTCGACGGCTGTGGTTTGAACGGTGTGTTTTCCGCAGCGCTGCGCTATAATGGATAACACTGGCAATCGAAGGGGAGAGGAAATCCGTTATGAACGATACGATATCGCTGCTGCTGCGCCACCGGTCGATCCGCAAATTTACCGCGGACCCGCTTGCGCCCGAGCAGCTTCGCAGCATCATCGCCGCCGCTCAGCGCGCGTCAAGCTCCAGCAACATGCAGGCTTACAGCGTCATCGGCGTGACCGACGCCGAGATGAAGCGGCAACTGGCCGCGCTCGCCGGCAATCAAAACTACATCGCCGAATGCCCGGTGTTTCTCGTCTGGTGCGCCGACCTGCACCGCTACGCGCAAGCCGCTGCGCTGCATACCAACACGCCCGTGACCGGCAACGCCGAGAATTTGATCGTCGCCACTGTCGACGCCGCGCTGGCCGCGCAAAATGCCGCCGTCGCCGCAGAATCAATGGGGCTGGGCGTCGTCTTTATCGGCGGTATCCGCAATCAGCCGGCCGAAGTGTCGGCGCTGCTTGGGCTGCCGCAGCTGGTGTACCCGGTGTTTGGCATGTGCGTCGGCGTTCCCGACCAGGAGCCCCTGCACCGGCCGCGGCTGCCGGAGCAAGCCGTCTACCACAGCAACGTGTACCAGGCGGATGGGCAAGCTGCGGCCATCGAGGCTTACGATCAGGCGATGGAGCAATACATGAAGGAGCGGACGCGCGGCAAAATCAAAACGTCGTGGTCCAAGGACATGGCGGCCAAAGCGTCGCGTCCCCGCGAGCACATGCGGGCTTTTTTGCAGCAGATGGGGTTCGGGTTGGAGTAATTGGCTGTGCGCCTTGCGTTCATATTTGACGAACTTGTCTCATATATATGGGACAGAGGAGATCAGTTGGGCGAAAGGAGGACATCGCTGTGAAAGGCCTGAAAAACGTCGTTTTTATGAGCCTCGCGCTGGGCATGCTGATCTATTCCGTGCCGCAGCTCGACTTTCGCAACGGCTCGACGATGGCGACCGTGTTCAGCGTGATCTGGGCCGTTTTGTCGCTGTTGGTCGTTGCAGCGCATCTGCATCAGATTTTGGGCGTTGACGAGGAGACGAGAAAAGAGCTTCGGCGCATCAACCGGATGAAAAAATGGCAGCTTGAGCAAGCGCTCGGCGGCCGCCGCAAAATTTTGCAAATCCGCAAATAACCTCCGTACAAGCTCCGGCCTCCAGGACGGGGCTTTGTTTGCTGCATCGACAATGTGAAGTTCAGCAAAGCGTGAATGAACCTGAATCATTTCTGTAGGGGTGCAAAAAATTTCCGCTGCAACGCGGCCATTCCTCCTTAGTGGATTCCAAGGGACTCCGATTCGGGGTTTTTCGTATTAACAGGGGCTTCGCGACGCCGCGCGCCGGGCCGTCATCCCGAAGAAAATCTCCATGTTGCCAAATTATTTTGCGCCGGGCACCTTTACAAACGATTTTTTGTCCTGTAAAATGGAAACATAACGAACGTTTGTTCTATTTTTGGGTCAAAACGCATGTCCCCCGTTGTTCTGCGCGCGTTCAACCACTATAATAGTGACATAGTGACACGGACGAATACAGAAATTCAGGTCGGGGTGTAACGATGACGACGATGGACGATGAGGAGTCGCTGACAAAACACGAGCAAATATTGCGGCATATCGAAAGCCTGGCGCTTGGCAGCCGGATTTCCGTCAGGAAAATCGCCAAGCATCTCGACGTGAGCGAAGGCACGGCGTACCGGGCGATCAAGGAAGCGGAGAACCAGGGACTTGTCAGCACGAAGGAGCGGATCGGCACCGTTCGCGTGGAGAAAAAGCTGCGCCAGAACATCGACAAGCTGACCTTCGCCGAAGTCGTCAACATGGTCGAAGGCGAGGTGCTTGGAGGAGCGGCCGGCCAGCATAAGACGCTGCACAAATTTGTGATCGGCGCGATGGAGCAGGATGCGATGATGCGTTATATTGAAGCGGGAAGCCTATTGATTGTCGGCAACCGCAACGAAGCGCACATCTGCGCGCTGGAGCAGGGAGCGGGCGTGCTGATTACCGGCGGATTCGATACGAGCTCCGAGGTGAAGCGGCTGGCCGACCAACTGGAACTGCCGATTATCTCCAGCGGCTACGATACGTTTACCGTCGCTTCGATGATCAACCGCGCCATCTACGACCGGTTGATCAAGAAGAAGATCATGCTTGTCGAGGACATTCTCGCTTCGGGCGCCCCGGTCGCTTCGCTCAAAGCGAACAGCACTTTCAGGGACTGGAAGCGGCTGTCCGAGCATACCGGCCAGAGCCGTTTTCCCGTCGTCGACGAGTGGAACCGGATCATCGGCGTTGTCACCTCCAAGGATATGACGGGGGCGTCTTCCGAGCAGCCGGTGGACAAGCTGATGACGCGCAGTCCGCTTACGGTGACTCCGCAGACGTCGGTCGCTTCCGCTGCCCATATGATGGTATGGGAAGGGATCGAACTGCTGCCTGTCGTCGATGCGAACCGCAAGATGATCGGCGTGCTGAACCGCAGCGAGGTGCTGCAGGCGATGCAGTACATCCAGAAGCAGCCGCAGAACGGCGAGACGTTCGAGGATCTGATCGGCTCCGGCATGGAGGAGGTGCGCGATGCCCAAGGGGGTCTGCGCTTCCGCGGTGTCATTACGCCGCAGATGACGAACCATCTCGGCACCGTTTCGGAAGGCGTGCTGACGACGATGATGAAGCAGGCGGCTTTTCGCATCGTACAGGAGCAGAAGCGGGGCGACCTGGTGATGGAGAACATGTCGACGTATTTCCTGAAGCCGGTGCAGCTTGACAGCCGAATCGAAATAAGGCCCACCATCATTGAGGTGAGCCGGAAGTTTGGTAAAGTCGATGTTGAGATTTTTCACGCCGAGGCGCTTGTGTGCAAGGCGATGCTAACTGCGCAGGTCATCGAGCAAGCCTGATGCTCCCATCGTTCGCTTATTGCGACATTCGCTGGAAGTGGCTGTGGTTGCGGATGCCGGCAAACAGGTTGAACAGCCCAAGCAGCAGGCAGATCGTGCCGAAGATGCGGCGGAACGCTGTATCGCTAAAGAAGAACAATTGCGTGACGGCGATGAGGACAAGCATGATGCCCATGCAAATGTTCAATCGGGCGGAGTACAACCCGCGTTGTTTCGGGTCGCGCTCGCGGCGGAAGCGGAAGCTGAAATAAATCGAAAGCGCAAGCGTAAGCACAATAAGCAAAAACAATCCAACCTGAACGGTTTCCAGCATAAATGAAGAACCACCTTTGAAGTTTATTCGTTATTAACTCTAGCGAGTTTTGCGGCGAAATGCAACGCGGCAGCCGATGCCAAAATAAAAGCGCCTGCTCCGAACTGGAGGAGCGGCGCGATCAATTGGGACGGCGTTGTTCATCTATTTTTTTCGAAATGGACTCCCAGCTAAGCTTTACGCTAATTTCGGAAAGCCGTAAGGCGCCTTCGAAGCTCTCATGCACGGCTTCTTCAAAGAGGTGTTCAAACAGTTCTTCCAACTTGTCTTTAGCCATGTTTTTCTCCTATGCTGATGTTTTGGATAAAAATGTATACTTTTATATTATCTTTAAACGTGAAAAAGTTCAGCGCAATTTTTGTTGCGCACGGACGCAAATTAATTGCGCGGGAGGAGATTTTATCGAGTTTCGAGTGCAAGTGTGGATGGAGAGGATCGTACAGAGCTATTACCCGACGCCGGATTTGCAGAAACTGCTGCTGGAATGCATTGCCGACAAGGCGGCCGAACCGACGTTGTGGTCGGGCATGACACTGCTTGTCCACCGGATGCTCGGCGGCAATCACCCGCATATGGACCGATTATGCGCGCTCACCGAGCTCGCTATTTTGGCGTTGGACATTATGGACGATCTCCAGGATCAGGACAATCTGCAAAAGGTGTGGATGCAGAGGCCGCAGCCGTACGTGCTGAACGCCATGGTTGGTTTGCTGATGGCGGTGTCTGCCGAATTGAGCGCGCTTCGCGAGCGCGACCGGCATTTGCGTTTTCCCGATGCCGGCGAATTCGGGCGGCTGGTTGCGGTAGCGATTAACGGACAGCAGACCGATCTGGCGCTGACCGTGCAGACCGAACACGAATATGTGGAGATGGTGCATAAAAAATCGTGCATGCTGATTCGCATCGCCTTTTATTTCGGCCTTGGCGCTGTGCCGGAGGGAGCGGCCGACGAACAGACGACGCAAAGCTTGTATCAAATCGCCGACCATATCGGCCTGATGGCGCAAATTCGCAACGATACGACGGACGTGACGCGCTGCGACACGAAAAACGATCTGCTCGGCAAGAAACGGACCTTGCCGATTTTGTTTATGCTGTCCGACCCGGAGCTGGAGTTGCCGATTTTGGCCGATTACTATGCGGACAAGGTGAGCAGGGAGCAATTTGCCGAGCATCTGGAGGCATGCCTGGAATATGTGCAGCGCTCCGGGTGCATTCCATATTGCGAATTTATTCAGCAGCTGCAATACAAGCGAGCGCTGGAAATTTTGAAGCAGCTGCCACTGGCGTCTCCCTGGAAGGAGCAGTTTAAGTCCGAGGTGCTGGATATCTTTGGCGGCTAACAGCTGTGACGGGGGCGGTCTGCGCCGGCATGAGTTGTTGCGTGGAACTGGTATGAAGGGATGTGCACCGTGCTTGTCGCTCGGCGCAAGTTGGCTATCGTATGATGGCTGTCAGCCCGTCGGTGGAGCACGTTCCGATTTGGCCCGGTACATATGACCGGCGCGAAGGCGACAAATCATAAGCTGCACCCAGCACGCGCCCGCTATGGGTGCGATCAAGCTGCACTGCGTCTGCTCAGGCGGCGATTATGTGCGTTTTTCTTTGGCGGTGATCCAGATGCTGAGCTCGGTTTGCACAAGTACGATCGATTTGACTTCGATCACGTAATTTTTGTCATGAATGCTGTACAATTTTTGATGAATCAGCTGCTCGTATAGAGGCCGTGCGTCTCGGACATAGGCGGCTTTTTGGCCTACGACGAGCTTGAGGTCGTTTTTGACACTGCCTTCGATTTCCTTCTGGATATCTTCGCTGGGCAGCTCCTCCAGCTCGCTTGGTACGAGGTACACATTCACCACATTGATCAGCGCCATCTTGTTGCGCGTTTTATTCAGCGAATCGATGTCGCGCCGCAGGTCGGCGTTTTCTTCCATATATTTGTGGAGCTGGACGTACAGCAGGTTGTAGTTGTGTTGGAAAATGCTCATGTACACGGCGCTGCCGATGATCGCTCCCGATACGACGAGGCCAAATCCGGCCAGCAGGTGGCGGTATCTGGCGAATTGCGGCACCCTCAAGGCTGCTGCCCCCCCTTGCAAATCATCTGGATCAGCGATGTGCCGAGCTGCGCACCGATAAAGGCGGCGACAATCAGCATGATCTGCTTGATCGCCGGACTTAAGTGTCCTTCGGCGACGTGGCTTTCGATGTAGCGGATCGGATCGATCGTGCCGCCTACCGCTGCGACCATGGCCCAAATTTTGATATTTTCCGCAATGGCGAGCATTTTTTCGCTGGGCGACTGCAGCGTCAGCACAGCTCCCAGGCCGCTTAATATGCTGCCCCCGAACACGACGCCAAACGCCACGCAAAAATAGATGATCATATTGCCCCAAAAGCTGTACATCGCTTCTCATCGCATCCTTCCGCTTCGCGGCCGCAACGGCTGCTGCCTCTGATACATTGTATGGGAAACCATGTCCACAATATGATAAAATAGTGAGAAAAGCTGCGAGATTAGGAGGGAATCCATGAGTTCATTTGTCCATCTGCACGTACACAGCGAATACAGTCTTCTGGACGGCGCGGCGCGTATTGACGATCTGGTCGACAGGGCGGCGGCTCTCGGGATGACTTCTCTCGCATTGACGGATCATGGCGTGATGTACGGCGCGATTTCTTTTTACAAGGCGTGCCGCGCCCGCGGCATCAAGCCGATTATCGGCTGCGAGGCATATTATACGGCAGGCTCGCTGCGGGAGAAGATGTCCCGCCAGGAACAGCCGATTTATCATTTGATTTTGCTGGCCAAAAATCTCAAGGGTTATCAAAATTTGATGAAGCTGGTTTCGATCGCCCACCTTGAGGGCTTTCATTACAAGCCGCGCATCGACCATGAGCATTTGGCGCGTTATGCCGAAGGGCTGATTTGCTTAAGCTCTTGTCTCGGCTCCGAGGTGTCGCAGCACCTGCTGCATGACCGGCCGGAGGAAGCGCGGGCGGCGGCCGAGCGTTACCGGCGTATTTTTGGCGACGATTTTTTTCTGGAAATTCAGGATCACAGCTTGGTCGAGCAAAAGAAAGTCAATCAGGCGATGGTCGAGCTGAGCAGGCAAACCGGCATTCCGCTGATTGCGACCAACGACGTTCACTACGTGCAGGAGCCCGACCATGTCGTGCAGGACATTCTGATTTGCATCGGCACCGGCAAGACGGTGAACGACACCGAACGCTTGCGCATGGGGACGAGCCAGATGTATTTGAAAAGCGGCGAAGACATGCAGCGTTTGTTTGCTTATGCGCCGGAGGCTTTGAGCAATACGCTGGCGGTTGCGGAGCGCTGCGAGTTAAAGCTGGAGTTCGGGCAATCGATCCTGCCGCGCTTCCGGCCGATTCCCGAAGGGCAAACCGCCGGTGCGTATTTGCAGCAGTTGTGCCTGGCCGGGCTGGAGCAGCGTTATGGCGGACGCGCCGATTGGCAGGATGCAGCGTCGGACAAACGCGAGATGGCTCGGGAGCGGCTTTTGTATGAGCTCGGCGTGATTGAACGGATGGGCTTCTCCGACTATTTCCTGATCGTGTGGGATTTCATCCGTTTTGCGCATGAACGTGCGATCATGACCGGTCCGGGCCGGGGTTCTTCGGCCGGCAGTCTTGTCGCTTACGTCTTGCGGATTACGAACGTCGACCCGCTGGGCTACAAGCTGCTGTTCGAGCGTTTCCTGAACCCTGAGCGGATCAGCATGCCGGATATCGACATCGATTTCAGCGACGAGCGGCGCGATGAAGTGATTGAATACGTCGTGGACAAATACGGCCGCGAGCATGTCGCGCAAATTATTACGTTTGGCACGATGGCGGCGAAAGCCGCTGTGCGCGATGTCGGACGGGTGCTGAACATTCCGTACGGCGAGGTCGACCGCGCGGCCAAGCTGATTCCGCACCAGCTTGGCATGACGCTGGCCGAAGCGCTGGAGGTGAGCCCCGATTTAAAGGCACTGGCCGCCAAACAGCCAAAAACCGCCGAACTGCTCGATATGGCCAAGCGGGTGGAAGGAATGCCGCGCCACGCCTCGACGCATGCCGCCGGGGTCATCATTTCGCGCGAGCCGCTGACGGACTATGTGCCGCTGCAAGCCGGCGCGGAGCAGACGGCGCTGACGCAATATGCGATGGAGCATTTGGAGTCGATCGGGCTGCTGAAAATGGATTTCCTCGGCTTGCGGACCTTGTCGATCATCGAGCGCACGCTCAAGTGGATTGAGGAGCAGGACGGAGCGCAGATCGATTTGAACCGACTGAATATGGACGACGATGCCGCGACCTACGAGCTGCTGACGCGCGGTGAAACGACGGGGATTTTTCAAATGGAGTCGGCGGGCATCCGCCGGGTGCTTAAGGATTTGAAGCCTTCGGTGTTCGAGGACATCATTTCCGTGGTGGCGTTGTACCGGCCGGGTCCGATGGAGTTTATCCCCAAATTCATCATGGGCAAACACGGCGAAATCGCCATCGATTATCCGCATCCGACGCTGGAGCCGATTCTTCGCGATACGTACGGGATCATCGTTTATCAGGAGCAGATCATGCAGATTGCTTCCAATATGGCCGGCTTTAGCCTCGGCGAAGCGGACCTGCTGCGCCGTGCGGTTTCCAAGAAAAAGCGCGAGGTGCTGGACGAGGAGCGGACGCATTTTGTCGCCGGCAGCGTGCGGATGGGGTATGCCGCAGAGGAGGCCAACCGCGTCTACGATATGATCGTGCGTTTTGCCGATTACGGTTTTCCGCGCGCCCATGCTACGGCTTACGGCGTGCTGGCGTTTCAAACGGCGTTTCTCAAGGCGCATTACCCGGTTTATTTTATGGCTTCGATGTTGACCGCAGTTATGGGCAACCACCGCAAGGTGGCCGAATACGTCGACGAATGCCGGCGGATGAAGCTGGCCGTTCTGCCGCCGGACGTCAACGGCAGCGGCATCGTGTTTACGCCGGACGCGCAAGGCACGATCCGCTTCGGGCTGGCCGCGATCAAAAACGTCGGCACGCATGCGATCGAGGCAATTTTGCAGGAGCGCCGGAACGGGCCGTTCGAGAGCCTGCTCGATTTTTGCCGGCGCGTTGATCTGCGTGTGTGCAACAAGCGGGTGATCGAATCGCTGATTCAAGGCGGCGCGTTCGATTCTCTGCCGGGTCACCGGGCGCAGCTGATGGCGGTGCTGGACGAAACGATCGCATCGGCGACGAAGTGGCGCAAGGAGCGCGACGACTTGCAGCTTCATTTGTTTGGCTTTGTCGAGGAGCCGAACTGGGAGGTCGAGTTTCCCGACATCCCGCCGCTGGCTCAGAGCAAGCAGCTGGAGCTGGAGCGCGAGCTGCTTGGCATGTATATCTCCGGGCATCCGCTTGACGCTTACGAGGAGCAACTGGCCGGCCTGGAAGCGGACAAGCTGCACGGGCTCGGCGAGCTGGCCGACCACAGCGACGTGCTTGTGGCCGGGATGGTGCTCGCCAGCAAAACGATCGTCACCAAGAAGGGACAGCCGATGGCGTTTATGGAGCTGGAGGATCGGATCGATAAGGTCGAGGTCGTGTTGTTCCCCGAGACGTGGAAAACGGCTGCGCCGCATGTGCACAAAGGGCGGCTCCTGCTCGTCCGCGCCAAGCTGCAGCTGCATGACGAGGACCCGCCCAAGCTGCTGGCGGAGCAGCTGGTTCCGCTGGACGACGCCGATGCCGTCCAGCGCCTGCGCCGCCCGCCGCAGCGCCCGGCGGCGGGCCGTCCCGCCGCCGCAACGCGCCCCGGCGGCACCGTCCCGGCGGCCCCGGCCCAGCCGGGCCGCCAGGCCCCGCGCGCGCCAGCTGCGCCAGCGCGCGCTTCGCGCGGCCCCGGCACGGCCGGGCCGCGCAGCTCCGCCGGCCCCGGCAGCGGGCCGGCGTCGACGCCGGCGGCCCCTGCTGCGCCGGCCGCCGCACGTACACCCGCTGCCGCCCCGGAGCAGCGGGTGTACGTCAAAATCTCGGCTGACAACGAACAGCCGGACAAGCTGCTGCAGCTCAAGACGCTGCTCAAGCTGCATAGCGGCCCGCTGGCCGTCGTGCTGTTCTATGAGATCAGCGGCAAGCGACTGGCTTTAAGCGACGGCTATCGCGTGAAGCCAACGCCCGAGCTGATGCGGATGATCGAAACGATCATGGGCAAAGATTCCGCCAAAGTGAAATAATGCCGCTTCCCCGCGCATACAATTCAGATACCCGAAGTATTCGGAGATCGCACGCGGAACCGGGGAGGAAACCGATGACGGAACAACATATGATCCAATTGTTGAACAAACGGGGAGTGACGCTGGAGCAAATCGCCGCTATCGTCTGGAAGCTGCAAAAGCCGTACAACGACAAGCTGACCGAGGCGCAATGCGCCGAAAGCGTGCTGGCCGTGCTCGGCAAACGCGAGGTGCAATACACGTTGTACACGGGAATCGCTCTCGACGAGCTGGCCGAGCGCAAGCTGCTGCCGGAGCCGCTGCAGGCGATTCTCGATGCCGACGAGCCGCTGTACGGCGTCGACGAAACGCTGGCGCTCGGCATCGTTCACGTCTACGGCATGATCGGCTTGACGAGTTTTGGTTATCTGGACAAGGATAAGCCGGGCATCATCCGCGAGCTGAACGACAACCGCGCCGCCGTGCACGTCTTTCTTGACGATCTGGTGGCCGGGCTGGCGGCTGCGGCTTCGGCGAGAATCGCCCATCAGAATGAAGCGGCGCCCGATTACAACAGCCGCTTTGCGCCCGATTGACCGCACGATCGGGCTTGTTTGCTTTTTCAAACTGCTTTGTTGCGGGAAAAAGAGGAGTTATGATATCATTAAGCCATTGTGTATGCCTATGCCTATAGGAGGTTTTTTTTCATGTGGACGGTGATTTACATAGCTCCCAGCGCCAAAATCGCAGAGCGGATCAAGCAAAGGCTGACCGAGGAAGGATTTCTCGTGCAGGTGCGCGGAGTTAATTTGTCCAAAAATCACTATGAAATCCAGGTGCCCGAAGGCGAGTTGGAGGAAGTCCAGGAAGTGCTCAACTCTATTTTACATAGATAGGTTTTGATAGAAGGGGACTTGGCTTGTTAGCTTCACGATAAAAGCCAGCGAGGTGGAACAGGTGTCGATAAAGGATTTATTTCATAAACGCAAGTATGCGACGATTCCTTCCGAGAAAACGAAGAGGGAAATTCCCGAAGGACTCATGAATAAATGTCCCAAGTGCGGAACGATTCAAACGAGCAAAGAGTTGGAGAAAAACTTGAAAGTTTGCACGGCCTGCAGCTACCATTATCGGCTGAACGCGCTGGAGCGCATTCAAATGACGCTGGATGAAGGCAGCCTGGTCGAATACGACAGCGATATGATTTCCGAGGACCCTCTGGCGTTCCCGGATTATATAGACAAGCTGGAGAAAGCGAAAAACACCACCAATCTCAAGGATGCGATTGTGACCGGTGAGGGCACGATTGGCGGTTATCCGGTTGTGGTGGCGGTCATGAGCTTTGATTTCATGGGTGGTTCGCTAGGCGCCGTTGTCGGAGAGAAGATTACCAGAGCGGTGGAACAGGCGATGGACAAGCAATGTCCGATCATCATCTTTTCGACCTCCGGTGGCGCCCGGATGCAGGAAAGCATTCTCAGCCTGATGCAGATGGCGAAAACGAGTGCGGCGGTAGCCAAACTCGGCGAGCAGGGCGGGCTGTTCATTTCCGTGATTACCGACCCGACCTTCGGCGGCGTTTCCGCCAGTTTCGCGATGCTGGGCGACATTATTATCGCCGAGCCGGCGACATCGTTTGGTTTTACCGGCCGCCGCGTCATCGAGCAGACGATCAAACAAAAATTGCCTGACAATTTCCAAACGTCCGAGTTCAACCTGGAGCACGGCCAGCTGGATAAGGTCGTAGCCCGCAAAGATATGCGGCCGACGCTGATCCGGCTGCTGGACATGCACGGCACGAAGGAGGAAGCGAGCTATGGCGGGTGAAATGCCGTTTGAGCAGCCGCTTGCGGAACTGCGCAGCAAGATTGACGAATTGCGCAAATTCAGCAGCGAAAAGCACATTGATTTTTCGGAGGAAATTCGTCGTTTGGAGGAGCGGTACGCCCAGCTTGCGGACGAGCTGTACAACAACCTGTCCTCGGCCAACAAGATGCAGTTGGCCCGGCATCCACAGCGTCCGACGACGATTGACTATATACAAGCGATTTTTACCGATTTCATCGAGTTTCACGGCGACCGGCTGTACGGCGACGATCTGGCGATTGTCGGCGGTCTGGCCAAGCTGAACGGCATTGCCGTGACGGTGGTCGGCCACCAGAAGGGCAAGGATACGAAAGACAACATCGCCCGCAACTTCGGCTGTCCGCACCCGGAGGGTTTTCGCAAGGCACTGCGTCTGATGAGGCAGGCCAACAAATTCAAACGCCCGATCGTGACGTTTATCGACACGAAGGGCGCTTTTCCCGGCAATGCCGCGGAGGAGCGGGGGCAAGGCGAAGCGATCGCCAGGAATTTGCTGGAGATGGCGTCTTTTCGCGTGCCGATCGTCTGCGTTGTCATCGGCGAAGGCGGCAGCGGCGGAGCGCTTGCGCTGGGCGTCGGCAACAGGGTGTTAATGCTGGAGAACGCCATCTATTCGGTCATCAGTCCCGAAGGAGCGGCCTCCATCTTATATAAAGACGCTTCCAAGTCCTTGCATGCGGCAGAAGCGATGAAAATTACCGCCGACCATATTCAGGAGCTGAACGTGATCGACGGCGTGATTGCCGAGCCAAAAGGCGGAGCCCATCGCGACCCGGCGGCGCAATCGGAATCGATCAAAGCCGCCGTATGGGAACATCTGCAAGCGCTGCTGGGGATGTCGGAGCAGGAACTGGTCGAGGATCGATACCGAAAATTCAGAGATATCGGTAGGTTCACATTCATTCAGGAGGGAAACCATGCGTAAAACGAAAATTGTCTGTACTATCGGACCGGCAAGCGAATCACTGGAAAATCTGAAGAAGCTGATGGAGGCGGGAATGAATGTCGCCCGTCTGAACTTCTCCCACGGCGACTTCGAGGAGCACGGCAACCGAATCCGCAACATTCGTCAAGGCTGCAAGGAGACGGGCAAAACCGTAGCGATTCTGCTTGACACCAAAGGTCCTGAAATTCGTACAGGCAAGCTGAAAGAAGAGCCGATTGAGCTTGTGCAGGACAACCACATCATTTTGACAACAGAAGAAATTTTGGGCGACGCGAATCGGATTTCCGTTACATATAAGGAGCTGCCGCGCGACGTGAAGGTAGGTTCGACCATCCTGATCGACGACGGTTTGATCGGTTTGACGGTGGTGGATGTTCGTGGTACGGAGATCGAATGCCGCATCGTCAACGGCGGACCGATCAAAAGCAAGAAGGGCGTCAACGTGCCGGGCGTGAAAATCAGCCTGCCGGGCATCACCGAGAAAGACGCGGGCGACATCATTTTCGGCATCGAGCAAGGCGTTGATTTCATCGCCGCTTCCTTCGTCCGCAAGGCGAGCGACGTGATGGAAATTCGCGAGCTGCTGGAGCGCCACAACGCTTCGAACATTCAAATCATCAGTAAAATCGAAAACCAGGAAGGCGTGGAAAACCTCGACGAAATCCTTGAAGTTTCCGACGGCCTGATGGTTGCGCGCGGCGACCTTGGCGTGGAAATTCCGGCTGAAGACGTGCCTGTCGTGCAAAAGCAAATGATCAAAAAATGCAACCTTGCCGGCAAGCCGGTTATTACGGCGACGATGATGCTCGACTCGATGCAGCGCAACCCGCGTCCGACCCGCGCCGAAGCGAGCGACGTGGCCAACGCCGTGTTCGACGGCACCGATGCCGTGATGTTGTCCGGCGAAACCGCGGCCGGCAAATATCCGGTGGAATCCGTGCAGACGATGTCGCGCATCGCCGAGCGTGCCGAAAGCGCGCTGGAATATAAGGAAATTTTCCTGCGTCAAGCGCAGGCGCAGCAAACGACTGTCACCGAAGCGATCAGCCAGGCCGTAGCCAACTCCGCGTTGGAGCTGGGCGCCAAAGCGATCCTGACGGCGACGGAAAGCGGTTATACGGCCAGAATGGTATCCAAATACCGTCCGAAAGCGCCGATTATCGCCGTGACGCCCAATGAGCAAATCATTCGTCGCTTGTCGCTCGTCTGGGGCGTCATTCCGGTGAAAGGCGTGGAAGCGAGAACGACGGACGAGCTGTTCAACCTGGCTGTTGACAGCAGCATCCAATCCGGTCTCGTTACGCTTGGCGACATCGTTGTGATCACTGCGGGCGTGCCGGTAGGCCGCTCGGGAACGACCAACTTGATCAAGGTGCACCATGTCGGCGAAATGATCGCCAAAGGCACGGGCATCGGCACGCAAACGGCAACGGGCAAAGTGGTTACGGCTCGCACGCCGGAAGAAGCGGCAGCGAAAATGACCGATGGCGCCGTGCTCGTCACCGTGTCCACGGATCGCGAATACATGCCGTCGATTCAAAGAGCGTCCGCGCTGATCACCGAGGTGGGCGGCATTACGTCGCATGCCGCTGTCGTGGCGCTGAGCCTGGGCATCCCGGTCATCGTTGGTGTCGACAAAGCGGTGGAAGTCATTCAGGACGGCGTCGAGGTTTCGATCTACCCGGAAGTTGGCGTGATCTATTCCGGCCGCGCGCGCGTGCTGTAAGCGTATAAAAGCGAATGGCAACCGAGTGAAGCGAGAGATTTCCTTTCGCTTCACTTTTTTTTCATTTATCTGCGCTTTATTTAGGTGCAGGGCAAAGGAGGAGAAACGGTGATGTCAAGCTATCGCTGGTTTCGCCAGCAAGTGCGGGTGCGCTACGAAGAAACCGATCAAATGGGCGTTGTGTATCATGCCAATTATTTAATCTGGTTCGAAATCGGACGGACGGAGCTGATTCGGCAAATCGGTTATCCGTACCATAAGCTGGAGGAGCAGGGGATACTGCTGCCGGTGGTTGAAGCCGAGTTGAAGTACAAGCGCCCGTCCCGTTACGACGATGTGATCAGCATTTACACCCGTGTGGAGACGCTTAAGGGGATTCGCATCGGCATGGCTTATGAAATTCGCCGCGAGCAAGACCCGGCCGCCCGCTGGGACGAAGGGAGCGAGCCGCGCGGCGAGTTGCTTGTCACCGGCTCCACGCTGCATACGTTTATCAATAAGGATTGGAAATTCGTCAATGCGGAAAAGGAAGCGCCCGAGCTGTGGGCGCGGCTGCAGGGCGAGATGGAGCTGTAGCGGCGGATGGCCGAGGTAGCGCGCATTCAACGGGGAGTGGAGGCCGTGTTGTCTGTCATCCGCTTTCCGCTGAATGCTGCATCATACATACGTAACCAGTGTGATGCGGACCGTCCCTGGCGGTGCGGCAGAGCGGTAAGCGAAAGCCGGTTGGCGGCAGGATGCAGTAACGGCAGTGCGGGTTGGGACAGCGGTTTAAAAAAGGCGTTCCGCAGGAGGAGAACCTCACGCGAAACACCTTCCTATTGTCATGCCCGAGCTTACCAAGCTAGCTTGTTGGACAAAAGCAGTTGGCCGTTAATATCCTTGTTCATGGCCAGCACCGCGTGGCGAATCTTATCAGAAATGACCCCTTCGGCCGCATCGATCTGCGTTCCGAAGGCATAATTGATGCTGCGGGAAGCACTGATTAAAGCGCCGTAGCCGTCTTCATGAAACGCGTGAGGAAGATTGGCGCTGAAATCGCCTTGGGTGCCGAATTATGCATATTTAAGACACGTTTTTCCATCCCCAAAATACGATCAGGCGGGCCGACCAGGCTCCGGTTTGCCGCTGCTCGCGGTTTCTTTACAAAATCTTCATAATTTCAAAGGGGGTTCCCTGCATTGTCGCCTTCCGACCGGCATAGTACAATAGCCATATAAGCCATTATCGAGCATTATCGAGACAGACGAACGTCAAGCGGAGGGTTGTATGAGCATAGCGAAAGATGCGATCGAGAAGGAACACAAGGAGCACGTCGAGGTCAGAGAAACCCGCGAGGTCGCTTCGATGTATTTGAACCGCGATTTGAGCTGGATCGAATTCAACTGGCGCGTGCTGCAGGAGGCGCAGGATCCGGGCACGCCGCTGCTGGAGCGGGTGAAATTTCTGGCGATTGTGTCCAGCAACCTCGACGAGTTTATGAGCGTGCGCGTGGCCGGGTTGAAGGACCAGATGAAGGCGGGCTACAACAAAAAGGATTTCACCGGCTACACGCCGGCCGGCTTGATCAAGCGCGTGATGAAGCGCACGGCCAAGATGGTCAGCGAGCAATACAAAACCTACCGCGAGGTTTCGCGTCTTTTGCTCCGGGAAGGCATCGTATTCACCGAATACGAAGAGCTGAACGCGACGCAGAAGAAAGCGATGGACGCGTATTATCACGACATTATTTTTCCGGTGTTGACGCCGATGGCGGTCGACCAGAGCCGGCCGTTCCCGCTGGTGCACAACCAATCGCTGTATTTGGCGGTGGTGCTGATTCGCGAGGGCGACGATCCCGACGACGAGCCGTATTTCGCGATCGTGCAGGTGCCGAGCAACCTGTCGCGTTATATTCCGGTGCCTTCGCGCCAGAACAGCAAGAAGCATGAGTTTATTTTGCTGGAGGAACTGATCGAACACCACATCCAGTCGCTGTTCAGCGGCTATACGCCGATTGCTGTCCACGCGTTCCGCATGACTCGCAATGCCGATCTGACGCTCAATGAAGAGGGCGTGGAGGATTTGCTGGAGGAAATCGAAAAGGAGCTGCGCCGCCGGCGTTGGGGCGCGCCTGTGCGGCTGGAAATTCAGGAAGGCATGCACCCGTATGCGCTGACGCAGCTGATGGATGAGTTTGAAATTACCGAGCATATTTTCGAAATCGACGGGCCGATCGATCTGACGTATTTCATGAAGCTGGCCGGCAGCCTGAACGGCTACGAGCATTTGCGCTACCCGCGGATCGAGCCGAAATATCCGGTTGAATTCGAGGATTCGGTCGATTTGTTCAGCGTGCTGAGACAGCGGGACGTGCTGGTGCACCATCCGTATGAATCGTTTGACGCGGTGAGCGATTTTGTCGTGAATGCGGCTTATGATCCGCAGGTGCTGGCGATCAAGATGACGTTGTACCGGGTCAGCGGCAACTCGCCGCTTATTCAGGCGCTGGCGCACGCCGCCGAATCGGGCAAACAGGTGACGGTTGTCGTCGAGTTGAAGGCGCGGTTTGACGAGGAGCGCAACATCGCCTGGGCGCGCAAGCTGGAGAAATCCGGCTGCCACGTCGTCTACGGGCTTGTCGGGCTTAAGACGCATGCGAAGATTACGCTGGTCGTGCGCCAGGAGGACAGCACATTGCGCCGCTACGTGCATGTCGGCACGGGCAACTACAACGACAATACGGCGCGCTTGTATACCGATGTGGGGCTGTTTACGTCGCACAGTGTGATCGGCGAGGACGCTTCGGCGCTGTTTAATGAAATTACCGGATATTCCGCGCCGCACGATTGGCAGGCGTTTGCCGTGGCGCCTACGGATCTGATGGATAAGCTGCTGGAGCTGATCGAACGCGAGGCCGAGCATGCCCGGGCGGGGCGTCCGGCGCGGATTATCGCCAAGATGAATTCGCTGTCCAACCAGCAGATGGTCGATGCGTTGTATGCGGCTTCGCAAGCCGGCGTGAAGATCGACCTGATCATCCGCGGCGTTTGCTGCTTGCGTCCGGGCGTGCCGGGCTTAAGCGAGAACATTACGGTGCGCAGCATCGTCGACCGCTTTCTGGAGCATTCACGCATCTACTATTTCGAAAACGGCGGACAGGTCGATATTTATTTGTCCTCGGCCGATTGGATGACGCGCAATCTGACGCGGCGCATCGAGCTGATGTGCCCGGTGTTCGACAAGCGGTTGAAGGGCATGTTGATCCAGATTCTCCGCCAGACGTTGAACGACAATGTCAAAGCGCGCGAACTGATGTCCAACGGCACGTATGTTTGGGTAAAAAACGAACTGACTCCGTTTCGGAGCCAGTTCGAGGCGATGGAGTTCAGGGCCTGGAAAAAACTTCAGCGCGACATGTGATCCGGCAGCCCCAAATTTTATGAAATTCTTTCTCCAGCCCTTCCAGCTCTGCGAGCTCGGCGGCCGGAGGCCGCGAGCACTGGAGCGTCAGCTCCAGTGCTTTGGCGCGTTTGGCGGCGATCAGCTCGCGCACCGGCTGCGTTTCGCTGCGGTCGAGCGCAACGGCGAGCAGCAGCAGCGTGCCAAGCCGGGCGATCAGTTCCTCGTCGCCGGGTTCGGTCAGGATGTCTTTGTAGGCGAGCGCGTTTTGGTGGGAGCGGCTTTTGGTTTTGTACAACGCGATCAGCGAAATCAGCGCGATTTCGCGGTGCGTGCAGCCGTCGATGCGCGCTTGGGCGATGATGTATTGCGTATGCTTCGCGTACTGGTAGTAGTTGACGGTGGCGCCGATCCGGTGCAGCAGCGCTGCGGCCTGCAGGTAGCGGCGGTGCCGCGCGTGCAAGCCGTGCGCTTCGCTCAGCGCGTCGAACAGCGCGAGCGCCAGCCGGCTGACCTGGCGCACATGCGCGGCGACGCCGCCGTGGTGGAGCATCAGGAGGTTCTCGATGCTCGCGTCCAGCACGTCGCCGACGACCGGCTGCGCCGGGTGCAGCGTCTCGCGGACGAGCCCGTCGCGCAGGCCGGAGCCGCTGACGATCAGGCGCGCCGCGCCGGTGGCGGCGTACAGCGCCTGCAGGATCGCCAGGCCGGGGACGATCAGGTCGGCGCGGTCCTTGGACAGCCCTTCGACCTTCTTGCGCTTGTCCAGCGGCAGGGCGGCCAGGTGCTTGAGGAACGCGTCAAGCTCGCCGGATTTCAGCTCGTAGTTGTGGGCGATCGGCAGCGAATGCTTGCGCCGCCGCTGGCTCATCTTGCCGAGGTTGCGGATCGTGCCGCCGAGGCCGATCAACGGCAAGCCGCGCGCCGAGCCGATCCACGGCAGGGATGCGTCGGCGTCGGCGACCATCTGGCGGATCGCCGCCAGCCCGTGCTCGGTAATGACGCCGCCGTCTGCGAACTGGCGCGTCGTGTTGACCGAGCCGAACGGGAACGAGACGCTGTGCAGCAGCCGGCGTTCGCGGAACAACGTCACCTCGGTGCTGCCGCCGCCGATGTCGACGATGAAGCCGTCCTGCACGTCGATGGTGTTGATGACGCCGAGAAAGCCGAAGCGGGCTTCCTCCGCGCCGCTGAGCACCTCGACGGCGATGCCGGACTGCCGCGTGAGCTCGGCGGCGATGTCCGCGGAATTGGCGGCGTTGCGGATCGCGGCGGTGGCGACGGCGCGCAGCGACGCGACCTCGTAGGCGCGGCAAATGAGCGCGAACTGCTGCAGCAGCGCCACCACGGGGGCGAGCTCCTGCGCCGGCAGGCGCCCGTCCGCGCCGATGCGCTCGCTCAGGCGCGCGGATTGTTTATGCTCGGTGACGACTTGGCAGCCGCCGAACGAATTTTGCTCGTAAATAACCAGCCGGATCGAGTTCGATCCGATATCGATGATGCCGATGCGTTGCGGGATGCTCATAAGCGGCTCCTTTGTCGGAAATTCGCGCGGCTTGAGGGGCGCGATGCGTTCAATAGCTGCCTATATTGTACCAAGCGCCCGGCGCCGGAGACAAATTTTTTGCCCGCAATCGACACGATTTTTTTCCGGGTGTGATGATTTTCGAAAATATGGGAATCCTTAAAAATGGCGAAAAACTGCGAAAATATGTGATCTGACGGAGATTTCAGCATATAGCAATAGTTTATGGTGGTGAAAATAAAGTTTTATGCCCTGTTTTGTTCACTTATGGCACGAAATCCGTTATGATTAAAATAAGGAAATCCATTTTTTTTGCTAATTACAGTAGCTAAGGAGAGATACCCATGTCTGCAACAAAAGGTTTGGAAGGCATCGTAGCCACAACCTCCTCGATCAGCTCCATTGTAGATGGCGTGTTGACTTATCGTGGAATCGACATCGACGATTTGGCCGCGAACGCTACATTTGAAGAAGTAATCTACTTGCTTTGGTTCGGCAAGCTGCCCAGCCAATCCGAGCTCGAGAAGCTGCAAAACGACCTGAATGCCAGCAGCACGGTTCCGTCGCAAGTGATCGACCAGCTCAAGCTGTATCCAAAAGGCGCCAATTCGATGGCTGCGCTGCGTACTGCTGTTTCCAGCCTTGCGCTGTATGACGAAGAAGCGGGCGATATGAGCCCGGAAGCCAACGTGCGCAAAGCGATCAAGCTGCAGGCGCAGGTGCCGGCGATCGTGGCGGCTTTCTCCCGCATCCGTCAAGGCCTGGAGCCGCTTGCTTCCCCGGGTTATCCTTCGATCGCCGCGAATTTCCTGTACCAGATGACCGGCAAGGAGCCGGACAAAATCGCGATTGAAGCGATGGACAAAGCGCTGGTGCTGCACGCCGACCACGAGCTGAACGCTTCCACGTTCGCCGCTCGCGTCACGGTCGCTACGCTGACCGACATCTATTCCGGCATTACGTCCGCGATTGGCACGCTCAAAGGGCCGCTGCACGGCGGCGCGAACGAAGCCGTGATGGCGATGCTTGAGGAAATCGGCACGTTCGACAACATCGTTCCTTACATCAACGGCAAGCTCGAGCGCAGGGACAAAATCATGGGCTTCGGCCATCGCGTTTACAAAAACGGCGACCCGCGCGCGAAGCATTTGCAAAAAATGTCGCAAGAGCTCGGCAAAATTACCGGCAATATGAGCTGGTACGACATGTCGATCAAAATCGAGGAGCTGGTCACGGGCCAAAAAGGCCTCAAGCCCAACGTCGATTTTTACTCCGCCTCCGTGTACACCTCGCTGGAAATTCCGCGCGACCTGTTCACGCCGATTTTCGCGATCAGCCGTACGTCAGGCTGGACGGCGCACATCCTGGAGCAATACGAAAACAACCGCTTGATCCGTCCGCGCGCCGAATACACGGGTCCGGTCAACCAGAGGTACATTCCGATTAGCCAGCGTTAATTGCATAGACGCATGCAGCTTAAAGTACGGGCTGTTCGGCTGCTGCTCCGGCATGTTCCGGGGGCGGCCGCAACTCCCGTCGCTTTTTGTGCGCGCCGATATGCCCAGGATTTTGATTATAAATTTCAGGAGGGTACATCAACCATGCCACAGTTTGAATCTTACGCTTTGCCTGCAGAAGGCCAACAAATCACGATCGACAACGGCGTTCTGCAAGTTCCGAACAACCCGATCATTCCTTTCATCGAAGGCGACGGCACAGGCCCGGACATCTGGGCGGCTTCCCAACGCGTGCTCGATGCGGCTGTCGAAAAAGCTTACAACGGCGAGAAAAAAATCGCCTGGTACGAAGTATACGCCGGCGAAAAGGCGTTTAACAAATTCAACAACTGGCTGCCGAACGATACGCTGACGGCGATGCGCGAATACATCGTTTCGATCAAAGGACCGCTGACGACGCCAATCGGCGGCGGCATCCGCTCCCTGAACGTGGCGCTGCGCCAGGAGCTTGACCTGTACGTCTGCTCCCGTCCGGTGCGTTATTTTACAGGCGTGCCTTCCCCGGTCAAACGCCCTGAGCTCGTCGACATGGTGATCTTCCGCGAGAACACCGAAGACATCTACGCAGGCATCGAGTGGGAAGCCGGCTCCGAAGCCGTGAAGAAAGTGATTCAGTTCTTGCAGGAAGAAATGGGCGTGAAAAAAATCCGCTTCCCGGAAACGTCGGGCATCGGCGTGAAGCCGGTTTCCTCCGAAGGCTCCGAGCGTCTGATCCGCGCCGCAATCGAATACGCCATCAAACACAACCGCAAAAGCGTCACGCTGGTACATAAAGGCAACATCATGAAATTCACCGAAGGCGCGTTCAAAAACTGGGGTTACGCACTGGCCGAGCGCGAATTTGGTGATAAAACGTTCACTTGGGCACAATATGACCGTATCAAAGAAGAGCAAGGCGCTGACGCTGCCAACAAGGCGCAAAAAGAAGCGGAAGCGGCTGGCAAAATCATCGTGAAAGACGCGATTGCCGACATCGCGCTGCAGCAAGTGCTGACGCGTCCGACCGATTTCGACGTCATCGCGACGCTGAACCTGAACGGCGACTACCTGTCCGACGCCCTGGCTGCGCAAGTAGGCGGCATCGGCATCGCGCCTGGCGCCAACATCAACTACTTGACCGGACATGCCATCTTTGAAGCTACGCACGGCACAGCTCCGAAATATGCCGGTCTTGACGTGGTGAACCCGGGTTCCGTCATTTTGTCCGGCGTGATGATGCTGGAGCATCTGGGCTGGCAGGAAGCGGCCAACCTGATCTACAAAGGCATGGAAACTTCGATCCACAACAAAACGGTCACGTACGACTTCGCTCGTCTGATGGAAGGCGCAACGGAGATCAAATGCTCCGAGTTCGCCAATGAAATCATCAAAAATATGGCTTAATCTCTCGGGAGGTATAGGTTTATGGCCATCCGCCGCAACAAGATTACCGTAGTGGGCGCAGGGTTCACCGGCGCTACAACCGCTTTGATGCTGGCGCAAAAGGAACTGGGAGACGTCGTGCTGCTCGACATCCCGCAGCTTGACAATCCGACCAAGGGCAAAGCCCTCGACATGCTCGAGGCCGGCCCGGTGCAAGGCTTCGACAGCAATATCACCGGCACGTCGAATTATGATGACGCTGCCGGCTCCGACATCGTCATCATTACGGCGGGCGTAGCCCGCAAACCCGGCATGAGCCGCGACGATCTGGTCAGCACGAACGCAGGGATTGTGAAATCCGTGTGCGAAAATGTGAAGCGCGTCGCGCCCGAATCGATTGTCATCGTCCTGAGCAATCCGGTCGACGCGATGACGTTCGTCGCGCACCGGACGCTTGGCTTCCCCAAAAACCGCGTCATCGGCCAATCCGGCGTGCTTGATACGGCCCGCTACTGCACGTTTATCGCGCAGGAGCTGAACGTATCGGTCGAGGATGTGCGCGGTGTCGTGATCGGGGGGCATGGCGACGACATGGTTCCGCTCGTCCGCTACACGTACGCGGGTGGCATACCGATCGAGAAGCTGATTCCGGCGGAGCGCATTGCCGCGATTGTGCAGCGCACGCGCACGGGCGGCGGTGAAATCGTCAACCTGCTCGGCAGCGGCAGCGCATATTACGCGCCGGCTGCGTCGCTGGTGCAGATGACGGAAGCCATTTTGAAAGACAAAAAACGGATTATGCCGACCATCGCCTTGCTTGAAGGCGAATACGGCTACGACCAGTTGTTCATGGGCGTGTTGACGATTATCGGCGGAAACGGCATCGAGAAGGTGCTCGACATCGAGCTGACGGCTGAGGAAAAAGCCGCGCTGGACCAAACCGCCAACTCCGTCCGCAGCGTGACCAAAGTTGTGACGGTTTAAGATACAAATGCCCAGAAACCCGGCCCTTTGCCAGATAAAGCGGCCGGGTTTTTGCGTGTATGGATAAACATACAGCACAAAATGCGAAAATGGACTAGATTTCCAGCCGAATGTATGTTAAATTGATGAAAACTAGCAATTATTGTAAGCGTTTTAGAAAGGGGGTGGTGGAACTAGAACGATGAGCCTTATTAACCAAATAATGCATGGGATTTGAAAAAGGCAAACTTGTCGAAAGGCAAGGACGCAAAGCCGCGGATCTACTGTTAACCTACAATGATGGCCGGGCTACCAAATTGCAAACGGATATGCAAGCTCCTTTCCCAGAAAGGGGTTCTTGGGTATTCCGTTTAAGGAGAGGGATTCGATGATCGTACTAACCAAGCCGTACGTGTCCGATGTTTTAGCGAGTACCATGCGCAAGCTGCAGCTGCCCGTCGTGAAAGTCGACGACGTCGCATTGGCCAACGAGCAAGAACTGAACCTTCTGTCGGAACAAGATTTCATCCACTATTTCCAGCAACACGATACCCCTTCCATTCTGTGCAATTCTGAAGCATCGCTGCAGTATGTATGTAACAGGCTCCACAATCACCCGATTGCCGAAGCGGTTAACCTGTTCAAGAACAAAGCGGAATTTCGCCGGTTTATGGCCGCCGATTACCCGGATTATGACTACCGGGTCGTACGTGCGAGCGAGTGGGAGTCGATCGACCCTGCCAGCTTGCCTTATCCGGTGATCGTCAAACCCGCTGTCGGTTATTCCAGCATCGGCGTCTACCGGGTCGAGCATGCCGGTCAATGGCATGAGGTCATGCGTTGTGTACAAGCGGTTTTGTCCAGAGCCGCGCGCATGTACACGTCCGATGTCATCAATTCCGACGTGCTGATTATTGAAAAATGGATCGATGGCGAAGAATACGCGATTGATGCTTATTTCGACGCCGAAGGCGAGCCGGTCATCCTCAACGTATTCGCCCGCATGTTCGCCAATGACAGCGATACGAGCGACCGGATCTACTGCACCAACAAATTTATGCTCAGAGAAATGCTCGGGCCGCTGAGCGAGTTTCTGGCCGGGATCGGCCGCAGGCTCCAGCTGCGCAACTTCCCGCTGCACGCCGAGGTTCGGCGTACGAAAGCGGGACATATCGTGCCTGTCGAGATCAACCCGCTGCGCTTTGCCGGGATCGGCACGAACGAACTAGGCATTCATGCTTATGGCATTAACCCAAGCGAATACTTCTTTCTTAATATGAAGCCTGATTGGGGGAATAAATTACAAGAAATGGATGATTCGGTCTACAGTTTCTTCTGTGCCGAATACGATCTGAACGGTTATCAATCTATCCGGGGATTCGATCATGAAGGCTTGAAAAAATGCTTCCAAAACGTATTGGAGTACCGGCTGATGCCGGCGGAATACAATACGTTTGCGGTTGTTTTTTATAAAAGCGTGACGTTTCTGGAGAACCACAGGTTGCTGCATATGAATTTGGCGCCTTACATTCTGAGCGGGCAAATCGGTCTGGCGAACTAGACGTTTTGATCTCTTACGGGTGCTGCAAAGCGGGCTTCCGCCTGTCTTTGCAGTATTTTTTCGGGGCGTTGGCGAAATTTGTAGATTAATGTCAAATAATGGTATTTAGCGGAAGGCAGGAGATTGTTGACATGAACCAACAGGGTAACCGTATACTTCGAGCGCTGAACATCAAGAAGTCGATCGTGTTAAAGATTTGTCTGGGGGCGGTCGTGCCGCTGCTCATCGTTTCCATCGCATTCAGTTTCGTGCTTTATACGACGTCCATGGGCATCATCAACCAGCATTTGATTCCCAGCTTCGAGCAGGTGCTCAAAACGAACATGGACACGTTCCACGCGGGCCTGGACGCCTCATTGATCAACGGCGCCAAGACGAGCAAGGATCAGTATAAGCGGCTGAAGGAGCTTGTGGAAGTGGTCGCCAAGCACGACAAGGTGCAGCTCGTGTACATCATGAGCAAGGTCAATGGCAAGGACGTCATTCTGGTGCTGAGCGGAACGGACGATTATTTGACCGAATATCCGTATACGCCGGAGCAAGAGAAGACGTTGTCCACGCCGGATCAGACGATCTTCAGCGAAATTTACAAGGACGACTACGGTGTCCACAAATCGGTTTATTATGCGATCCCCGGAACGGATTCGATGCTGGGCATCGATATGGACGCAAAGTTCATTTTTGACCTGCAGCACAAGGTTCTGCTTATCAGCACTGTCTTGACCATTGTGTTCGCCGTGCTTGGCGCGGCTGTGACGTATTGGGTGTCAAGCCGGCTGTCGAAGCCGATTCTGCGCCTGCTGGAGCATACGCGCGTTGTGGCGCAAGGCGATTTGAGCCGCACTGTGGCGGTGAACCGTCAGGACGAGATCGGTCAGTTGGTCGCCAATTTCAACACGATGACCAGCCAGCTGCGGCAGATGATCGAGCAGGTGCGGGAGACGACGCGTTATGTCGAGGCTTCCTCGGACGAGGTGTCGACCCGCACGAACCATTCGACGGAAATGATTTACGATGTGGTGACGGCGATTCAGGAGATCGCCTCGGGCAACGAAGCGATGTCGCGTGTCACGACGGAAAGTTCGCGAGCGATGCAGGAGATGACGACCGGCATGCAGCATATTAACGAATCGATTTTTGACGTTTCCGAAGAATCGGTGATCACAGCGCAGGAGGCCGGCCAGGGCGAAACGATCATCGCCAAGGCGGTGAAGCAGATGGCGGCGATTGCGGGCTCCGTAGCCCATTCCACCGAGCTGGTGCGTCATATGAACGAGCGTTCGCGGGAAATTAACGGCGTTGTCGACATGATCAAGGATATCGCCGGACAGATCAACCTGCTGTCGTTGAATGCGGCGATTGAAGCGGCGCGCGCCGGCGAGCACGGCAAAGGTTTTGCGGTCGTATCGAGCGAAATCCGCAAGCTGGCCGATCAGACGTCGACGTTCTCGGACGAAATTTTCACGACGATTCATTCGATTCAGGAAGATACGGTCCGCTCGGCCGACGCGATGGGCGTTGTCACCGATGAGGTCAAAGCCGGTATTTACACCGTCAACGCGGCGGGCGAATCGTTCAAGCGGATCAAGGATTTGACCGTCAAGGTATCGGACAAGTTCCAGGGCGTCTCCTCGGTGACGGAGGAGCTGTCGGCCGCGATGCAGCAAGTATCGGCCAACGTGGAGAACGTATCGGGCATCACGCAAAAAGCGGAAGGCAACAGCAAGAAGGTCGCCGCATCTTCTCAGGAGCAGCTCGCTACGCTGGAGGAGACGGCGCAGTCGGCCGATGAGCTCCGCGACAAAGCGGCTCGATTGAACGAGTTGGTTAGCCAATTCAAGCTGTAGGCGGCGATTGAAAACAGGTCCCTCTCCCTGAAAGCAACGCGGTAGCGGTAAGAATAACAGCCCGGCGCTCTGGACAAGCGCCGGGCTGTTTGGCTTGATGAAGCAGCGCTCTGGCGGCGCTTTTGCGGCATGTGGACATCAGGAGGCTGGCCGGCAGCGGTTGGCTTTTTTGCCGTATAACCTGTGGTTGTCGCATGAAAACGCTCTTAAGTGTGAATTTTATGTAAGTTTTATTGACACAATTTTCGAACGAACGTATGATATGGGGTATAAAAACCTTATTTTCAGACTTTTCTTAAAATTTGTGTTATTTATATGTTATATAAATTGACATATAATAGATCAATAAGGGATGGGATGTCTATGTCCAAGGTCAATCGTGCCAGTCACGCGCCTTATCCGCTTGGTTCCTTCTATGATGAAATGTTTGGCGGGGAGCAGTCCGTGCGGCCGCATTACCGTCAGGCGCACCGGCTGTTTGCCGGAATGAGCCCTGCCGAGCTGGCGGTCAAGCAAGCGGCGATGGAGCAGCGGATGTTGGAGGAGGGCATCACCTTTACGATTTACAAGCCGGAGCAGGTGCAGCCGCTGGAGCGGACGATTCCGTTCGATTTGATTCCGCGGATTATTGCCAAGGACGAGTGGGCGGCGCTGGAGGCGGGGCTGCAGCAGCGGATCAAGGCGCTGAACCGTTTTGCGCACGATGTGTACCACGAGCAGCGCATTGTGCAGGACGGGATCGTTCCCCGGCGGATGATCGTCGCCAACCGTTATTTCCGGCCGGAGATGATGCGCGTCGATGTGCCGGGCCAGGCATACGTGACCACTTCCGGCATCGATTTGATCCGCGACGCTGCGGGGGAATATTACGTGCTGGAGGACAATTTGCGCTCGCCTTCGGGTTTCTCGTATTTGTTCAAAAGCCGCTCGCTGATGAACGGCGTTTTCCCGGAATTGACGTTTTCCTGCTCGCTGCGCGATGTGGAGCTAAGCCTCAACCGCTTTCTGACCACGCTGCGCAGTTTGTCGCCCAAGGCCAAGGTGGAGCCGGTGATCGCGCTTTTGACCCCTGGCGCATACAACTCGGCGTATTACGAGCATGCCTTCCTTGCCCAACAGATGGGCATTCATCTGGTTGAAGGCCGCGATTTGACGGTGATCGACCATAAGCTGTACATCCGCAGCTTGAAGGGGTTGCTCCAGGTCGACGTGTTGTACCGGCGCATTGACGACGATTACCTCGATCCGCTGGCGTTCCGGCCCGATTCGCATCTGGGCGTGGCCGGGATCATGAACGCTTATCGCGCGGGCAATGTGGCGATCGTCAACGCGCCGGGCACGGGTGTGGCCGACGACAAGGCGATGTATGTCTATGTGCCGGATATGATCCGCTACTATTTGAACGAGGAGCCGCTGCTGAAAAACGTGCCGACCTACCTGACCAGCCGCCCGGAGGAGCGCGAATACGTGCTGGAGCATATTCGCGGCATGGTCGTGAAGGAGACGTCGCTGTCCGGCGGCTACGGGATGCTGATTGGCCCGTCGGCCGCGGAGGCGGAAATCGCCGACTTCCGCGAGCGGATTATCCAGGAGCCGGAGCGCTACATCGCCCAGCCGACAGTGCAGTTGTCGCGCGCGCCGATCATGCAGGACGGGCAGATGACGCCGCGTCATATCGATTTGCGAGCGTTCGTGCTGATGGGTGGCAGCGAAAGCGTCCACGTCATTCCCGGCGGTTTGACGCGGGTGGCGATGCAGAGGGGATCGTTGGTCGTCAACTCGTCGCAGGGCGGCGGCTGCAAGGATACGTGGGTGCTTGCTTGAGCGGGCACACGGGGGATTGGAAGAGTGCGGATCAAGGAAAGGGGACGGTAGCGGTGCTGAATCGGAATGCGGAGGCGTTGTTTTGGGTCGGCAGGTATATGGAGCGGGCGGAAAATCATGCGAGGCTGATCGACGTGCATTATCATATCCAGCAGGAGCGGGATTTTGACCGGGAGGATCACAAGTGGTTCCGGCTGATCGACGCGTTCGGGGCGCGGGCGGAATACGGCCAGCAGTTCGAGGCGTTCACGCAAAAGGATGTGTTGTCGTTTATGACGCTGGACCGCGGCTACGCCAATTCGCTGTTCGCTTGCGTCAGTCAGGCGCGCGGCAATTTGCGTTCGCTGCGGGAGAAGTTGCCGAGCGAAATGTGGGAGGTGCTGAACGGCTTTTATTTGTGGCTGGGGGAGAAACAGGTCGACGATATTTTGCAGGAAGGGCCGCATTTGTTCTATAAGATGATCAAGGAACGTACGGCGACGTTCTACGGCATCCAGCAGTCGGTGATGGCGCGCGAAGCCGAGTGGTATTTCATCGAAAGCGGCCGGTATCTGGAGCGGGCGGAAAATACGGTGCGCATCCTGCAGTCGGCCATCCGCGCGATCCGCGAGGATCAGGCGCCGCCGTACATGTACCTGCTCGCCGTGCTGAAATCGGTCAGCGCCAGTCAGTCATTCCGCCGCACGTATGCCGACGGGATGTCGGTGGAGCATATTGTCGAGTTTCTGATCGGCAGCGATATGTTCCCGCGTTCGATCCATTATGCGTTCTCGCGTCTGGAGGAGTGTCTCGACAAGCTGCAATTGACGCCGCAAGAGCTGCAGGCGACGAAGGAGCGGCGCATTCGGCTGGCCGGCAAGATCAGAGCCGATCTGGCTTGTCTCGATTGGGAGGAGATGACGCTTGGCGAAGCTCAACCGCTGCTGGACGGGCTGATGCAGGCGTGTCAGCGCCTTGGGCAAACGATCGAAAGCTCGTTTTTTCGCGTCGAGGAGGCTACGGCATGATGAAGCTGGAAATTCAGCATGTGACGCGTTATATGTATGCGGAGGCGGTGGCGGACAGTGTCAATGAGGTGCGGCTGACGCCGCGTACGAATTACCGCCAGTCGTGTTATCACCATGAGGTGGTGGTGGAACCGGCCGCTTCGCTGTTGACGTATGAGGATTATTTTGGCAACCGGGTGCACGCTTTTACGGTGCATCAGCCGCATCGCGAGCTGGTGATCAAGACGCGGGCGACGGTGGTGACGCGCGAGAAGCAGCCAGGCGGCGAGGAGGAGCCGCGCATTTCAATGCAGGAGGAGCTGGAGCTGCTGGCGGGCGAGCGGGTGCAGAACCGCTACGTCGAGTATTTGCTGGCTACGGAGTATACGACCAATACGGAGGAGGTGCGGGCGTATGCCAAGCTGTATCCGTTCGGCGACGGAGGGCTGGTGGCGTGGGCGAAGCGGTTGAACAGCGGGATTCACGGCGATCTGACGTACGACCCGGAAGCGACGCATGTGCATACGACGGTCGGCCAGACGCTGAAGCTGCGGCGTGGGGTGTGTCAGGACTACGCGCATTTGATGATTGCGGTTTGCCGCAGTCTGGGCGTGCCGGCGCGTTATGTGAGCGGTTATCATTTCGTCGGCGACCTGCAGGGCGGCAGCGCCGATTTCGAGCAGGCGTCGCACGCCTGGGTTGAGGTGCAGCTTCCCGGCACGGGCTGGGTTGGCTTTGATCCGACGAACAACGCCGAGATCGGCTGGCGTTATGTGAAGCTTGGACACGGCAGGGATTATCGGGATATCGTCCCCGTTAAAGGCGTATACCGGGGCACGGCGAACCAGCGGCTTGAGGTGAAGGTCGATGTGCGTTTGCTGTAGCCGGCCCGGCTGCTTTCGACGGTGCGCGGACGGGGAAGGGGGCTCCTGAGCGGCAGGGGCTCCGTTCGCTCGTCAAGGGACGGAAAGGGAGCGAAAGGTCTTATTTTGAACCTTATATGAAGTTAATTTACATGTTTCGATGTTCGTCGATGCGGTTTAACGTTTTTTTTGTTGAATGCAAGCCGCGATTTCGGCGGAATGTGGTCAATATAGCACCCGTCAGATGGTGTGTGTTAGATAAAATGTCATATGACCGTGACAAGTGGGGATGGTGCAGCGATGTTTGACTGGCTAGGTTTTAAAAAAGGTCTTCCTTTATGGTGGTCCTACCGTTTGAACCGGGAGATGAAGGAAGATGTCGAGGCGATTTTCGAAGGGATTGCCCACACGCGGATGCAAATTTTGCAGACATGGGTGGAGTCGAGCTGGTCGCATCTGGAGCGGCTGCAGGACAGTGTGTGGAAGCCGGGCGGCTTCGCAGGTTCGGGGGGCTGGAATGAAGCGGCGGTGAACCGGGCGCTGGAGCAAATGCGCATGCGGGCGGTTGATTTCTCCGAGTTGTTCGTGCTCGACCAGCAGTTGACGGTGCGCGGCTCCACTTATGCCAAACATATCGGACGTTCGTATGCGAGCGGCGGCGAATGGAAGCGCGGGTTGGATTATGCGCGCGAAGGCCGCAAATGCTTGTACGGTCCGTATGTCGACTCGCTGACGCTTGCGATCGGCCCCAGCAGCTCGTCGTTTCACGATGCGGTGACGCTGTTGTTTGTGCAGCCGCTGATGGAAGGCGGGGCGTGCAAGGGGCTGTTGTGCGGGCGTGTGCCAAACGACGTGCTTGGCGATTTGATTCAACGCGAGTCGGGACACGTGTATCCCGATTCCGGCGACAACTATATTTTCATGGCCCAGGCTCATCTCAATACGCATATTGCACCGGGCACGGCGCTGTCGCGCAGCCGGTTTGAGGATATGACCTTTACGCACGGCGATAATTTGAAGGAGGGGGTTCGTACCGATTACGGCATCGTCAGCGTCAACAACCACACGGAGCTGGAGCTGCGGTTTACCGACCCGGCGACAAAGGAGCTGCATCCGGGGGTAGCCCATACGATTGCGAACGGCAGCAATTTGTTCGTGGAATTTCCCGGCTATTCGGATTACCGCCATATTCCCGTCATCGGCAAAGGCGTGACGTTCCAATTGCCGCATTGCCCCGACGTCTGGGGGATGATGTGCGAAGGCGATCTGGAGGAGGTGTACCGCGTCCGGGGCTTGAGTTGGCAGCTGACCCGCGTGCAGTTGTGGATGGGATTGGGGATGGTCATGCTGAACGGATTGGCCGTCTGGGCCGCTTCGCATATCTCGTCGCTGGCTTTGGCTGAGCTGGGCGTCGTCTTGCTTAATGTGCTGTACGGGTTGTTTGGGCTTTCCTTGACCCATCGTGGGGTGATGCGTCCGGCGGTGGGTCGCGTGCACAAGCTGAGCCGGTTCATCCGCATTAACGCCGAAGGCGAAGGCGATTTGACGCAGCGGCTGACGATTGCTGCATTCGCCAACGACGAAACGAAGGAATTGGCCAAATGGATCAACAATATGATCGATTCCTTGGAAGGGATCATGCAACGCGTCAAGCAGGCGGCCGGCGACGTGCAGGAAAGCCAGCAACTGCTGCTGGAGTCGACGGAATCGACCGAGGCATCCGGCCAGCGGATGAACGACAAGATCCACGGGATGATTCGCGGCATTCGCTTGCAGCTTAAGGATTTGGATGTGGCAAAGGATGTCTCGCGGAATATGAGCGGTACGCTGCGCGATCTGGAGTTGAAGGCGGGCGAGCAGATTGCCGTCGCTCAGGAGGAAGTGCAGCGCATCGGCGGCAAGATGCAGCATATTCAGACGAAGGTGGAGGATACGAACCGGACGATCCACAGCTTTCTGCGGACGACGGAGGAAATCGGCGGTTTGCTGCGGACGATTGAAGAGATTTCCGCTCAGACAAATCTGTTGGCGCTGAACGCTTCGATTGAAGCGGCGCGGGTCGGCGAGCATGGCAAAGGTTTTGCCGTCGTAGCGGGGGAAATTCGCAAGCTGGCCGATTTGACGAAAACGACCACGACGCAGATCAGCGAGACGTTGCAGATGATCGGCAAGTCGGCTCAAGAGGCGTTCGAGTCGATGGAGGAGGGCACGCGCGTCGTCGCCCAAGGCACGGAAATGGTTGCGACGGCTTCGGACATTTTGCAGCAGGCCGGGTCGAGCGATTCGCTCAAGACGCAGGTCGTGGAAGAGATGGTCGAGCTGATGGAAAAAATCGCCGCGGTCAGCATCGAGAACCGCAAGGTCTCCGCCGAGGTCGAACGGACGGTGCAGGAGCTGCAGCAGGATATGCAGCATGTGCGCGGCACGTCGGGCAATGTCGATTCGATCACGCGCTCGCTGCTGCTCCTGGTCAATCAGTTCCGGCTGACCGACAAGCGGCGGCGCTGACGCTTTTTTCAACGCCCGTATATGGAGATATCGTGAACGGAGCCGGAAAGCGGCTCCATTTCTTGTCCGCGCCGGACGATTTCGCTATACTAGAAGAAACCAAGTCAAGTATATGGAGGCGTCGCATGAACAACGTTTTGTTATTTCTGCATGTCATCAGCGCATGTTTGCTGGGGGCGTACGTGGTGTTTCCGTTTGTGGCGGGGCGTGCGGCTTCGTTGTCTGGCGCTGCGCAGACAGGTTTTTTCGGTCTTTTGTCCACGTTGAACCGCGTCGGCCAATTTTCGCTGATCGTGGTATTTCTGACAGGCGGGGGCATGGTGCATGCGTATGAACCTCCGGTGTCGTGGATGATTGTGGCGGTTGTGCTGCTTGTGATCATCGGCGCTGTGACCGGCATGATGGGTGCGCGGATCAAAAAGGCGCTGACTGCGGCCAAAGCGGGCGGCAGCGCGTCGGCTGACGCCGGGAAGGTGCGAGCGTACAGCTGGATTGCGGCTATTGCCGTCATCGCCGCTGTATTCGTGATGACGAACAGCTCGCTGTTCTAAGGCGCAGCGTCATGAAAGGGCTCTCAAGCCCGGGATGGAGCAAGGATCGGGGAATGCCGCCAGCGCGGGTTCCCCGATTTTTTATTTTGCGGCGGCTTGCGGAGGCAGTTTACTGGCGGTGGAGTTTGATACAAAATGGCGCTGCCGCCGCCGTGAGGCAGGCAGACGAGATTGACTTCCTTAAGCGCCGCCGGCAGCGGGCGAGTCAACTCGTGCAGCAGCCACTCGCTATCGTTCTTGTGTTTGGCGGACAGCCAGTCGGACAGCTCGCGCGAATCGCCGGATACTGCTACGTACGCGGTATGCCCACCGCCACCCAACGCCCCAAAAAGCGCGCAACAAAACAAACCCGCATGAATGTGCGGGCGTCGGTATGGCCATTCCTGCACGTTTTGCGCAGAGAGGGCCGGGTTTTTTAACGGATCGAATGGGTATAGGTCAAGTCGTGCAAAATGTAGGCGAGAAAAAAGATCACGCACGGATTCTCATAGCTGATCTGCACCTTAATCAGCTGCTGGTGGAACGTTTCGACATAGCGCGGATTGTTGCGCATCTCCATGTTGGCTTTGATCAGCGCGTCGAGTTTGTCGGCGATATCGACCAGACGGCCTTCGTCATCGTCCGATTTGCATTCGACCATCAGGTCGGTCAGGTCGGCGTGCAGCGGCTCCGGCAGCTTGGCGATCATCGATTGCGCCGTGCTTTTTTCGTACGCCTCGAACGCTTTTTTGATGCTCGGATTCGTGTTTTTGAAATTCGTTACGACATCGCCGCACAGCGCCTCCGGCAAATCGTGGAGCAGCGCTTTGCCTGTCAGCCGGTACAGGTCGAGATCGGCATGGCCGAATTTCAGCTTCTCCAGCAGCCCGTTGAACAAGGCGAGCGAAGCGACGCGGAAGGAGTGTGTGGCGTCGTTGTCGGGCACGAGGTTGTAGCTGCCGTTCCAGCGCTTCACCGTATCGAGATGGATCATGTGCAGCAAAAATTCATACAAGCCTTCGCGTTTGTCGAACTCGTCCAGCAGCCAGCGGATCGAGGCAAAAGGCGTCTCCTGCATGGCTGCGTGCAGCTCGGCGAATTTGCCGGCAAAATACGAGCCGGGCTGCTGCTGGGCCTCGCGGTAGCAGAACAACAGCGCGTCGAACGTGTCGATGGCGTCGACAAGCCGGCCGACGCGGGTCGCGTCGCGGGCGTTTACGATGTAATCGCTGGCGGCCGACTGGAGCGAACGCGACAAATAAGTGACAATCTCCTTGCTGACCTCATGCTCGACGGTGCGGATATGTTCGGACAGCAGATGCTCCTTCTTGGTCACGTGTTTGATCGAGCCGGTGCCGGTGTTGTTGAGGTCGCCCCACAGAGCACGCCCAAGCAATTGCTGCCGATCGATCGGCTGGCCGAATATACGTTCCTCGGCGATGCCGACGAGCAGGGCGAGCACGCCGCAGCGGAAGCTGTGGCTGGAGGCGGTGTCTTCGAAGCGGGGCGCAAATTCGCTCCAGCGCGGGATGAATTGCATCTGGATGATCGCGCCGATGAATGTGCCGTTTTTCATCGCGTGGTCCTTTCTGCGCCGCCGGGCAGCAGCTTGATCCGGCGTTGGATCGAGCGGTGCAGCGCTTCCGGCGAAATGCCCGGGCTGCCCGCATTGATGCGCGGGATATGCAGGGGATCGGAGCGGCGTGTCGCCATCTCCGGGGTAATCGTAAACGCGTAGCGGATGCCCGCGTTTGCGATCAGCTGCGCGGCCAGCGGTGACACGATGCCGTATGGATAGGCATACGCGTCAAGCGGCTGCGTGGTCAAGTCGGCCAGCTTCTGGCGGCAGGCCGTCGTATCGCCGGCGATGCGCTGCTTGTACGCCTCGTCGGTTTCGCCGGCGGCCAGCCGGCCGACCAGCGCCGCCTTGCCGCTCGGCAGCTTGTAGTGCAGCGCGTCGGTGTGGCAGCCGACTTCGATGCCGGCGCCGGCCTGCGTCATCTCGCGAATTTCGGCCTCCGACAGCGACGGGATGTACGAGCCGAGCGGATTGGCCAAATTCATCGTGATGACGAAGTTGACGGCCGGGACGCCAAACTCGCGCAAGATCGGATACGCCGACGTGTAGAAGCTCTGATAGCCGTCGTCAAACGTGACCAGCACGGCGTTGTCGGGCACCGGCCCGCCCTGCATAAAGCTTTTGAACGCGTCGAGCGTCAGAAAGCGGTAGCCCTTGTCCTTGAGCATTTGCAGCTGGCTGCGGAGCAAAGCGCTTGTAATGGTGCTGGAGCTTTCGTCCTTGTCGTGAATATGGTGGTACATCAGCACGGCGACCTGGTCGTGATAGGTTGCCCCGGTTTCCGTTCTGGCTTGCAGCGGCGACAACAGCAGCGTAAGCGTCACGATGCCGAGCAGCAGCGTAATGCCGATTCCTTTATACATGCGTCAGTCAATCTCCTTGAATTCTGGCGCGGACATCTTACGGTTGCGCCGAGGTGTGTTATAATAGAAGCTATGTGATTTGAAAAAGCGTGTGAGTATAGAGAGGAGCCTATTTGTTATGCAGCATTTCCCAAAAAGCGTGTACGACCTGATCGTCGAAACCTCCACCAATTTGCCGGGCGACGTGCGCCGCGCCGTTCAGGCCGCGCGCGCGCGCGAGGATGCGGGAACTCGTTCCGCTTTGTCGCTGTCGACGATCGCCGACAACATTCATATGGCGGAGTGCAACGTATCGCCGATTTGTCAGGATACGGGCATGCCCACGTTCATTATACACTGTCCCGTCGGGGCAAACCAAATTGTGATGAAGCGGCAAATTCTCGAAGCGGTCGCGCAAGCGACCAAAGACAGCAAGCTGCGGCCAAACTCGGTCGACTCGCTGACGGGAGGCAACAGCGGCAACAATCTCGGCCCTGGCACGCCGGTGATCCATTTCGAGCAATGGGAGCGCGACGAGGTTGAGGTCAAGCTGATTCTCAAGGGCGGCGGCTGCGAAAATAAAAACATTCAGTACAGCCTGCCCGCCGAGCTCGAAGGGCTGGGCAAGGCCGGGCGCGATCTTGACGGCATTCGCAAGTGCATCATGCACGCGATCTATCAGGCGCAGGGGCAAGGCTGCAGCGCCGGCTTCATCGGCGTTGGCATCGGCGGCGACCGCACAAGCGGCTATGAGCTGGCCAAGCACCAGCTGTTCCGCGAGGTGGATGACGTCAACGACAATCCCGAGCTGCGCCAGCTCGAGGAATACGTGCTGGAGCACGCCAACACGCTTGGCATCGGCACGATGGGCTTCGGCGGGCAAGTGACGCTGCTTGGCTGCAAAGTGGGCGTGATGAACCGGCTGCCGGCCAGCTTTTTCGTTTCCGTTGCCTACAACTGCTGGGCGTTCCGCCGTCAGGGCGTGCTGCTGAACCCGGCGACTGGGGAAATTACCGGCTGGTCGTACCCGCGCGGCACGGAGGTGCCGGTGCAGCAGGCGGCGGCCTCGTCCGAGGAGGACGAGGAACGCAAGGAGATCGTGCTGACGACGCCGATTTCCGAAGCGCAAATCCGCCAGCTCAAGGTCGGCGATGTTGTGGTGATCAACGGTTTGATGCACACGGGACGCGATGCGCTGCACAAATATTTGATGGACCACGACAGCCCGGTTGATCTGGATGGCGCGGCGATTTATCATTGCGGCCCGGTTATGAGCAAGGACCCAAGCGGCGAATGGCACGTCCGCGCGGCCGGCCCGACGACCAGCATCCGCGAGGAGCCTTATCAGGGCGATATCATCAAAAAATTCGGCATCCGCGCCGTCATCGGCAAAGGCGGCATGGGGCCAAAGACGCTCAAAGCGTTGGGCGAGCATGGCGCAGTATACCTTAATGCCATTGGTGGTGCTGCACAATACTATGCTCGATGCTTTAAAAAGGTCGAAGCCGTCGACTTCATGGAATTTGGCATTCCCGAGGCGATGTGGCACCTGCAAACCGAAGGCTTCGCGGCCATCGTGACGATGGACTCGCATGGCAACAGCCTGCACGCCGATGTCGAAAAGGATTCGCTCGCCAAGCTGTCCGCGTTGAAGGAGCCTGTGTTCAAATAACGTCTTTACAAAAAAAATACTGGATTCGGCCGGGAGCGAAGGGTTACTATGTACAGTAGCCCTTTTTCCTGTGAGACGGGGATGCCGAATGGAGGAACGATTGCCGATGAACAAATTCCGCGCCAAGCTGACCTTGATTCTGATCGCGCTGATTGGCTGTTCGATGCTGCTGGCCGGCCTATTCATGGCCAAGGTGCTGCAGGACTCGCATATTGAAGCGTTGGAGATCAACATGGAGCGCGAGCTCAAGGTGATCGCCGCGACGGTGGACTGGAGCCGCACGGGCAGCGAAGCGGAGCTGATGTCGTATTATACCGAGCGGACGCGGCAGCTCAAGACATCGGCCGGCGCGCGGCTGACGTATGTGCGCAGCGATGGCAAGGTGCTCGGCGACTCGGACCAGAATCCGGCGCAAATGGACAATCATTTGACCCGCCCGGAGATCGGCGAATCGGCGCTGAACGGCGTCGGCTTCACAACGCGCTACAGCGACACGCTTAAGGAAAACATGCTGTACGCCGCCATGCCGCTGAAAGATCAGGACAACCGGATCATCGGCTATTTGCGGCTGTCGATGAGTCTGGCGCAGGTCGATGCGACGATCCGCCAGCTGTGGTATTTTTTGCTCGCCGGCTTGCTGGTGTTGTTCCTGATCGCCATTGCGGTCAGCTACCGGATCGCCCGCGGCATTACGCGGCCGATCGAGAAAATTACCCGTGTCGCCAAGCAAATCACCAATCTGAATTACGAGGCCCGCGTGCCTGTCTACAATAACGATGAGGTTGGCCAGCTCGGTCAGGCGATCAACCGCATGGCGGACAGCCTGCATCTGCAGATGGACCGCATCCGCGAGAACGAGCAGCGGCTGGCTGGCGTGCTGGAGAATATGGTCAGCGGCTTGATGATGATCGACCGCGAGGAGCGGATTGTGCTGCTGAACCGTTCGGCCGAGGACATTCTCGGTTTCTCTGCGGTGGAGCTGCTCGGCAAGAAATACAGCGAAGCGAAGCAGCAGTTCGAGTTTACGAAGCTGATCGAGGAAATCTTCCAGATTCGCGAGCCAATTCGCGAGGAAGTGATGTTTTATTACCCGGCGGAACGGATTCTGGAAATCAATCTCAACCCGATGGGGCATGAGGAAGAAGAATGGTCCGGGGTGCTGATCGTGCTGCACGACATTACGGCGATGCGGCGGCTGGAGCGGATGCGCAGCGAATTTGTCGCCAACGTGTCGCATGAGCTGAAAACACCGATCGCCGCGGTCAAAGGTTTTGCCGAAACGCTGCTGGCCGGCGCGCTCAACGACAAGGAAACGGCCAAATCGTTTCTGCAGATTATTTTCGACGAAAGCGAGCGGTTGAACCGGCTGATCGGCGACATTCTGGAGTTGTCGAAAATTGAATCGAAGCGCATTCCGATGATTTTTTCACCGGTGCATCTGTCCGACTTTATTGCCAAATCGTTCAGCATGTTGCAGACGGAAGCGGACAAAAAGCATATTGAGCTGAGCATGCAAGTGCCCGGCGACTTGTATCTGGAGGCGGATGAGGACCGGCTGCGGCAAATTCTGATCAATCTGCTGTCCAACGGGATCAACTATACGCAGGAGGGCGGCAAGGTCAAGGTGCGCGTTGAGCCGGTCGATCAAGGGCGCGACAGCGACTATGAGCGGCTGCGGATCATCGTCTCCGATACGGGCATCGGCATTCCGCGCAAGGATTTGCCGCGGATTTTCGAGCGTTTCTACCGCGTCGACAAGGCGCGCTCGCGCAGCTCCGGCGGCACGGGGCTTGGCCTGTCGATCGTCAAACACCTGGTCGAGCTGCACAAGGGGACGATTCGCGTCGACAGCGAGGTCGGCAGCGGCACGAAGTTTACGATTGAACTGCCGGTGATTCATTAGCTGCGGAGGGCCGGGAAACCGGCTTTTCGGCGGATTGCCCGTCCGGCGCGCAGCTGCCGGCCAAACGGCTGGTTTGGCTTCGGCGGCCGGACCGCGCCTGGCGGGAGGCTGGGGCCCGGACGATTTTACGCTGCGTTAACAAAATCTTTACATGATATTTACAAATTCGTGGTATGATGAGACTGTGCAAGGTCCATTATTTTGTGAATTCGGGGGATCGCATGGCGCAAAAAATATTGGTCATCGAGGACGAGCCGACGCTCGCCCGCTTACTCTCCTACAATTTGTCGCAAGACGGCTACGATACCCGGGTGATCGACCACGGCGGGGAAGGGCTGCAGGAGGCGTTGCGCAGCGCCTACGATCTGCTGATTCTCGATATTATGCTTCCGGGTTTGAACGGATTTGAGATATTGACGAAGCTGCGGCAAAACGGCAGCAAGCTGCCCGTTATTATTTTGACCGCGCGCAATGCCGAAGATGAAGTTGTGCAGGGGCTTAAGCACGGCGCCGACGATTATATCACCAAGCCGTTTGGCGTGGCGGAGCTGCTGGCGCGCGTCTCGGCCGTGCTGCGGCGCACGCAGTCGGATGAAGCGGCGACCGAACGCAGCAAGTCGGCGGACAAGGTGATTCAGGCCGGGGAACTGGCGATTTATCCAGAGAAATACGAGGTGCTGCTGAACGGGGAAGCGATTCCGCTGCGGCCAAAGGAATTTGAGGTGCTGCTGTATCTGGTGCAGCGTCCGGGCGTCGTTGTTACGCGCGACGATTTGATGAACATCGTGTGGGGCTTCGATTACATCGGCGGTCAGCGCACGGTGGACGTGCATGTCAGCTCCTTGCGCAAAAAGCTGGAGATGAATCAGCAATCCGTGCAGATCGATTCGATCCGCGGCGTTGGCTACAAGCTGGTGGCGACCGGCGTGAAAAAATAAGCAAACCGGGACGAGGCGTCCCGGTTTTTTTTGACGTTTTGGCGTTGCGCGCGGGCCGGATCAGCCGCTGCCAAGCAGTCCGTTCCAGTAACCGCGTACCGTCTCCGGGTCCAGCTTGTTGTCCGGCGTAAACGTCTTCGACCATTCAATCAGTTTCTCCAGCCGCAGGTTTTTGGTGTCGGCCAAATTGCGCAGGATCACGATGCCCATCTGGATGCCGGCGGCAATCGGCTCTTCCTGATCGGCAAACAAGGCGTAGCCTTCCTTGACCATCTTGGTTACAAGCCTGGCGGCCAAAGCGTCCGGGTCGGCCAGCAGCGGCTGCATTTTGCTCACGACCATGTCGCCGTAGTCTTCCAGGTTGCTTTGCGGCGATGAATCACCGTCGATATGGGCAAAATCCTGATCGATGCCGACCGGCTGATTGCCTGCGACCATCAGGTTGCCGGCGTTCATCGGCTGATCAAAAGCGATTTTGAAGCGGTCTTCGTTGAGAATCGCCGCGTCGAAGACGAGCATTTTGCCAAGCTTGATGAAGTTTTCCGGGTTTTGACGGAACTGCTGGACTTCCTCGTCGTCGACGCTTTTGTTTTTGAAGTGGTCCATCGTGTCGCCGGGGATAAACTCCCACATCGTAATCGCTTTGGCGTTCTGCAACCGGCCCTCCAGCTCTTTGTTGAGCTTGCCGGCTTGCTCGATCAGCATTTGCCCTTGCTCGGTGTTCAGCTCCAGATAGCGGGCGCTGGGGATCTTGATGCCAAAGTCTTTGGCCAGGTTGTAGGCCATCACCGTGCTGTCTGCGGAGTCGGAAATTTTGACGACCACCTTGCCGGTGCCATCGTCGATGAGGAACGCGCCTTCGGCGTTGCCGCCAAGCTTTCTGATGTTGGAAACGCCCGAGAAGTCGGCGTTGTCGAGCGTTAAGACGCGCTGAATAACGGCGCTTGGCGCTGCCGATACCGCGGCGGCGGGCGGACGCCGCATCAACTGGGCGACGGCTTGGTTGCCGATGGTTCGCTGCAACTGCATAATGTGGGACAGCGATCCCCGCGCGGCTTGCGGCGGTGCTTCCCGTTGCTGCGTTTCCGCGGCGGGCGGCTGCATCGTTTTGACAGGGGCGGTTTGATGTTGAAGCAGAACTATCACCTCCAAATGGAAAAATAAGTTATTAATCAATTCGCGCTCCAAAGCGAAATTCCTTTTGGCAGGCCCGGGGAAATGCTGAAAAATGCGTGAGGACGAAGAGGGGGCGAAAAGCTGCAAGCGATGGCAAAAATTGCGGATGTGGGATTGATCCACCACCGCTTGGTAGCTGGCAGAGCCTTCTACGCAAGCCTTCACCGCCTCCAGCTTCAACGCTTCAAAATAACTGTTGAACTTCTGTCCTATCGGGGCCCCAAAAAATCCCCTTTTACGTTTTCACTCATTCTCCATCCTAATATGATGGTTTTGCTGAGTGTCGACTTCAAGAGGATCATACCAGGCAACATCGCTGGTTTCGGGATGAAAATCACGTTTGTTTTGCGTCCTACGGAGCCGGAATAAACTCCAGCACATCGACGCGGCCGTATTCGTCGCCGTTGTAGTTGCTGGAAATCTGGATCGGATCGTTGGCGTTGATCGTTACGTTGCCGATCGTGTGGGTGCGGCGGGTGGTGGCGTCGCAGTAGATCGAACCGCTGGCTTCGCCTGCCACCCAACTGGACAGCAGCGTGCTGCCGGCGTACAGATTGTACGTGGAGTTGCCGTCGGATTCGTCCCAATAGGTGACATTGATGTCATAGACGCCGCTTGCGCCGGGGAACGCTTTGGTCGCTGTGCCGGTCGTGCCGGCGTTGACCTTGATCAGCGAGCCATTGGTGGCGCTGCCGTTATTTTCGACCGTGTAGTTGGTCAGCGTCATCGTTTCCGCTTCGATTTTGACTGAGGTTGGATTGCTGACCACCGGCGGAGCGCCCAGCGTTATGCCTTGATTGGAGCCGGTAATGGCGGTTTTTGCTACGCTTTTGGCATAGTTGGCGTCGGTTTGCGACAAGCTGCCGTTGTAGGTGAAGTAGGTCGGGTCCACGCCGGAAATCATCGCTGCGTAGATACAAGCCGCCATGTAGTGCGAAAAATCGGTATGATGTTTGCCGTCCGGGCTCCAGATGTCATTGACGCCTTTGGTTCCGTCGGTAAACAGCTTCTGCATGCCCTTCGTATTCGGGCCGTATTTGACGCCAAGCGCGGAAGCGATGCTGGCGTATTTGGCGGTGACGTCGCCCGCCATCGCGTTCGTATCGGTGTAAAGGCCGCCGGAGTTCGAGACGATGGAGGATGGACTGAACGGATTGGTCGCATGCAAAATAAAGGCTGCGCCCGGATTATAGGCGCTGGTGTCAGCTTTCAGCGTTTGCGCCGCGGCCAGCATGCCGTTATAATCCTGCGCCGGTTCCATGGTGTTGGCGTTGACGATCACGTAATTCCACTTGTTGCCGTTATAGCCGTTCTGGATCGCTTGGCGCGCTGCGCTGCCGGCTTGGGCATGCTGCGTCAGGAATGCGCCGCCGGGCGTTACCTGCTGATATTCGACGGTGTAGCCGAGCGATTGCAGCAGCGCTTGAATTTTGCCGGGCATGTCGTAGTAATAGATCATGCTGTTGCCGATGTAGAGAATGCGAATAACTTGCGAGGCCGCGGAAGCTTGTCCGGCGCTCCAGGAGAGCGAAGCGACGGCGAGCAGCAGGGACAGGCCAAGCGCCAGCAACCTCCGGCGGGTGAAAAGGGGAAGAACGTTCATCATTGATACCTCCAGTCTAGTCGTTGATTAACGCCCTTAAAAAATAAAGCGCTATCATCCACCTGATTGTAATCCGGTTTCCGCTGAGGAACAATGCAATAAAACAATGATTTCGTGCACATTTGAACGAATTTTGCGTAATTTGCTTGCGCTGAAAGCGGAGCATAGGGGAAGCGTACCGCCGCGCATGGCACAATCGCATATAAACTGCGCCAAATCCGCATTTGTTTCACATCATTAAATGTCTATACTTAATGAAAGAGAGCAAATCTACGAGCCTGTCGAAGGCCAGGAGGAAAAAACGAATGTCGCGTACCTATCGGATTGCAATTATCGGCTGCGGCGGAATCGCCAGCGGCAAACATATGCCAAGTTTGGCCAAGCTGAGCCAGGTGGACATGGTGGCGTTTTGCGATATTGAGCTTGAGCGGGCGCAAGCAGCAGCCGCGAAGTTCGGCAAAGGCGAAGCGGTCGTTTACGAGCGTTACGAGGACGTGCTGAAAGACGGCACGATTGATATTGTGCATGTATGTACACCCAATGATTCACATGCCGAGATTGCGATTGCCGCGCTGGAGGCCGGCAAACATGTGATGTGCGAAAAGCCGATGGCGAAGACGGCGGCCGATGCGCGGCGTATGGTCGAAGCGGCCAAGCGCACGGGCAAAAAGCTGACGATCGGCTACAACAACCGGTTTCGCACGGACAGCCAATATTTGCACAAGTTGTGCGCGGACGGCGAGCTGGGCGAGATTTATTACGCCAAGGCCCATGCGATCCGCCGGCGGGCCGTGCCGACGTGGGGCGTGTTTTTGGATGAAGACAAACAAGGTGGCGGACCGCTGATCGATATCGGCACGCATGCGCTCGATTTGACGTTGTGGATGATGAACAACTACAAGCCGAAAGCGGTGCTTGGCACATCGTTCCACAAGCTGTCGCAGCGGGAAAACGCGGCCAACGCCTGGGGACCGTGGGACCCGGCGCAATTTACGGTCGAGGATTCGGCTTTTGGGATGATTACGATGCAAAATGGAGCGACGATTATGCTCGAATCGAGCTGGGCGCTTAACTCGCTGGAAGTCGACGAAGCGAAATGCACGTTGTGCGGCACGGAGGGTGGCGCCGATATGAAGGACGGCCTGCGTCTGAACGGCGAGAAGAACAGCCGCTTGTACACGACGAACGTCGAGCTTAACTCCGGCGGCGTGGCGTTCTACGAAGGAGAAAGCGAAAGCGCGCCCGATCTGGAGATGCGGCTGTGGATCGAAGCGATTGCCAATGACACGGAGCCGGTCGTGACGCCCGAGCAGGCGTGCGTCGTCTCGGAAATTTTGGAGGCGATTTACGAATCGGCGCGGACGGGCCAAGCGGTTTATTTTGCATAAAAGCGGTTGGAGAAAGCCTTGCTTTGACATCGGTCGGAGCGGGGCTTTTGCATATGCCAAGAGCGGCATTGAGGAACGGAGCGTTTCCGGGGGCGGATTCGCCCGTGTTTGTCGAGCGAGCCGGCAAAAAAGCCTGTCGACGGGGACAGGCATTCGGGCTTTTTCGATCATTTCCTAGGAAATAGTTTGTCGCATGCGGAAGAACAAGTTTGTCGTATTCGGCATTGTAAGCGATTAATCCGACACGGAATTGGCGAAAACAGGCCGCGCTGCCTTGTCGCCCATTATGGCTCCAGCGAGCTGTCGCTGCCGCGCATGCACCACAGAAACAAGATCGCCAGCGCCGCAATAATCACCAAATATGGCGCAACCATGATCAGAAAATATTCGAGTTCCATCAGCGCTCACCCTTTCTTCGAGGATCGGCCTTGCACGTAGCCGGCGTTAAACAGGAACAACCGCATCAGCAGCACAAGCGACGGGACGAGCAGCAGCAGCCCGGCTATAAATACGGTGACGAGAGCAATCGCCATTGCTTCGCTCGTAAAGTTGTGGTAGATGTTGATGTACGGGTACAAAATGTAGGGCATATGCGCCGCGCCGTAGCCGAAAAAGGCGAAGGCGAATTGCAGCATCACCAGCAGAAACGCCCAGCCGTAGCTCTTTCTGCGCCAGACGAGGCCAACCGCGCCGAGAAAACAGAGGAAGGAAGCGACGAACATCCACGACAGGCCCAGCATCCGTTGAAAATGCTCGGGGTTGTGCCCGTTGATTGCAAAAAAGACCAGCAGGCTGCTGAGAATGGTCGGCGTGCTCCAGCCGAGCGCGTAGCTGCGCACGACCTCCAGCGCTTTAAAGTCCTGCGCCTTTGAGGCATAATACGTCAGAAACATCGCCGAAATATACAGCACGCTGACAAGCGCCAGCAGCACGACGGCCCACGAATAAGGGCTGGTGAACAGCCGGCCGTAGAGGAAATGCACCTGATCGTTGATTTCCGTCACGAAGCCGCCTTCGGAAATCGTCAGCACCGTCGACAGCGCGGCGGGAATAAGCAGGCCCGTAGCGCCGTACAGCAGCATATACGCCTTGTTGTCCTTGGCGCCATAGGTGCTAAAGGCATAATACGAGCCGCGCAGCGCCAGCAGCACGATCGCCACGCTGCCCGGCACCAGCAGCGCCGTTCCGTAATAATACGCCGTATCGGGGAAAAAGCCGACGATGCCGACGATAAAAAAGATCAGGAACACGTTCGTCACTTCCCACACCGGCGACAGGTAACGCTCGATGATGTTGTGCACGAGATGCTTGCGCCCGGTAACAAACGAATAGTAGCTGAAAAAGCCGGCGCCGAAGTCGATCGACGCGACGATCAAATAGCCGTAAAGGAAAATCCACAGCACAGTAATGCCCAGCACCTCGTAATTCATCGCGGTTTACGCTCCTTCCAGGCCAATCGCGGCCAATTCATCGCGCACATCGTTGTTTTTGAACAGCTTGCTTAGCACCTTGACGACGGTAAAGCCGAGCAAGAGATACAGGAAGCAGAACAAGACGAGCATCGTGTCGACGTGCATCGAGGTGGTCGCGCCTTCGGCGGTTTTCATGTAGCCGCGCAAAATCCATGGCTGACGGCCGACCTCGGCGTACACCCAGCCGCATTCGATGCCCAGCATGGCCAGCGGGCCCGCCCCGACGATCAGGCGCAGCAGCCAGCGGGGATAGCGGTTTCGGCTGCCGCGGCGCAACGTCCAGATATAGACGAGGGCGAGCAACGTCAGGAAAATGCCGATCGACACCATCATGTCGAAAATATAATGCACATACAGCGGCGGTCGTTCTTTGACCGGCGTTTCGTTTAAGCCCTGCACCTCGGACGTCGGCGTGCCGTGCGCCAAAATGCTGAGGGCATAGGGGATTTTCAAGCCGTATTTGATTTCGTGGTCGGCGGTCAGGTAACCCCCGAGCACCAGCGGCGCTTTGTCGGTTGTTTCAAAATGCCATTCCGCCGCGGCGAGCTTCTCCGGCTGGTATTTGGCGAGGAATTTGCCCGACAGATCGCCGACGGCCGCTGTGGCTACCGAGAAGACCAGCGCTGCGGCCATCGTCAGCTTAAGCGCCTTGCGATGGTAAAGCGAGCCGCGGTTTTTCAGCAGCGCAAAGGCGGCGATGGCGGCAAGCACAAACGCGCTGGTCATATAGGAAGAAGCGAGCACGTGCGCGGTTTTGGTCGGTGTCGCCGGGTTAAACATCGCGACGAGCGGCTGAATATCGACGATCGAGCCATTTTGCAGCTTAAAGCCTTGCGGTGTATTCATGAACGCGTTGACGGTGGTGATGAAAAACGCCGAAGCCGACGAGCCGAGGATAACGGGGATCACGAGCAGGAAATGGGTCAGCGGCTTGCGGAACCTGTCCCACGTGTACAGGTAGATACCAAGGAAGATCGCTTCAAAGAAGAAAGCGAACGTCTCCATAAACAAGGGCAGGGCGATGGCTTGCCCGGCGATGCGCATAAAGCTGGGCCACAGCAGGCTGAGCTGCAGCCCGATCGCCGTGCCGGTCACGACACCAACGGCGACGGTGATCACAAAGCCGCGCGCCCAGCGCCGCGCCAGCAGCGTATAGTAGGGATCGCGGCGGCGAATCCCGGTCCATTCCGCGAGCGCGATCAGGACGGGGATGCCGACGCCGACGGTGGCGAACAGGATGTGGAAGGCCAGCGTCAGTTCGGTCAAGATTCGGCTGTACAAGACGGGATCGTAATGCATAAGTTTCAGCTCCTTTTCAAGCGAATAAACGGCGCGCCCAGGACAGCAGCATGACGAGGGCGACGGCGGCGCACAGCAGCATCAGCGCTTTTTCCTGCTTGCGGTATTTATCCATGGTATTCACCTGACCTTCCGATTTTTCAATGCTTTTGGCGATACTCGCTATACACCATATTATAAGCCGAGGTTGTGATTTTTTTCACAGCAATTGTGAGCAACGTTTGAACAGATTTTTACGAAACCGTGTACGGGAATATGCGACGGCAAGCAAAATTTCTTTTGTCAAAATGCCGAGTTTGAACTATAATTTGGTAACCTGTTGTAATATAAAAACGAATATGGGGGCGGTGAAGCTTTTGCGTGTTTTCTGGAAGGCGATTCATTTGAATTTGAAGGTGTTTTTTGCGTATCCGAAAGGTTTTCTGATCTCGATGGTCATTCACCCGATCATTCTGGCGTTAAACATCGCGTTGTTTACGAGTATTTACAAATACAACGGGACGACGGAAATTCAAGGCTACGATTTGACGCAGATGATCTGGTATTACGCGGTGACGACGTTCGTGTGGATTTTTACATTTAATTTCGCCGATCGCCGGATGAGCAACTATATTTTGTCGGGCGAGCTTGGGCCGATGCTGCTGCGGCCGATTTCGGTGTTCCGCTTCGAGCTGGCCAATGCGATCGCCCTGCGCACAGCCGGTGTGTTGTTCGAGTTCGTGCCGGATATGATCATTTATTCATTGATTTATCCGCCTGTATTTCTCACGCTGCTGTCGTTTGGCAAGTTTCTGGTGGTGATTGTGCTGGCGTTTGTCCTGCATTTTCTGTTGAAGTTTCTGATCGGAATGTGTGCGGTGGTGACGCAAAACAACGCGGGCTTAAACAATGTGCTGACGGCGGCGATGACGCTGCTCGGGGGCGCGATGATTCCGCTTGAGTTCTTCCCGGACTGGCTCAAGACGTTGTGCGGCGTGCTGCCGTTTCAATATATTTTCTACAAGCCCGTGCAGTTTTTCCTGAATCACGGCGAAGCCGTATCGACCGGCCATTGGCTGGCGACCATCGGCATGCAGATCCTCTGGTGCGGCGTGTTGTATGTGCTGGGACGAATCGTCTGGACAGTGCTGACGCGGAAAATCGTCATTGCGGGAGGGTGAGCGAATGAGCAGATTATCGGGCCTTTTGCGGCTGTATGTGTGGCATATGAAGCTCAGTGTATCGCGGGCGATGATGTATCGTTTCGATTTTATTACCGGTTTGCTTATTTCGATTGCCGTGTCTGGCATCGGGCCGTTTGTGCAATATTTGTACTTCACGCATACGCGCGGCTACCCGGGATGGACGCTTGATCAGGTGCTGTTGTTCCAGGGCTTGCTGCTCCTGTGGTTCGGCTTGCGCGATTTGCTGTTTGGCGATTTGCGCGGCACGGTGATGAATATGGTGTGGAAGGGCGAGTTCGACCGGCTGCTGCTCAAGCCGTATCCGCCGATCGGCGTGCTGTTGTGCTCGGGTTTTCAACTGAACGGCATCGGCTCGTGCATCGCCGGGGTGAGCTTGTCCGTGCTGGCCTATACGCGGCTGCATCTGGATTTCGACATCTGGTCGGCGCCACTGCTGCTGGTGATGCTGGTTAGCGGTGTGGTGCTGTTCATGGGGATCACGATTATTTATTGCGCGATTGTCATCATGCTCGTCCAGATGGGGCGAATCGGCGAGATGCTTGATATGGTGACGAATTTCGGGAATTATCCGATCAATATTTACCCTGCGCTGCTGCAAATGGCGATGGTGACGTTCCTGCCGTTTGCCGTCTGGACGTATTATCCGGCGCAAATTTTGCTGCATCGCGCAGATGGCGATTTGTGGCTGGCCGCGGCTTGCTGCTTTGCGGTATTCGGGCTCAGCCTGGTGGTTTGGAACCGCTGCTTGCGCAAATACACGAGCGCTGGAGGATGACAATGAGCGAATTTATTATCGATATTCAAAACCTGCGAAAGACGTTTAAACGGGTCAAAAAGAAAGAAGGTTTCCTCGGCACGCTGCAATCGCTGTGGAACCGCGAAACGGAGCTGGTGCACAGCGTCGACGGCATCGATCTCCAAGTGCGCAAGGGCGAAATCCGCGGCTTGATCGGCCCGAACGGAGCCGGCAAGTCAACGACGATCAAGATGATGTCCGGCATTCTCCACCCGAGCGGCGGCAGCGTCGATATTATGGGCTTCACGCCGTGGAAGGAACGCGAGCGTTTCGTGTTGCATCTGGGCGTGTTGTTCGGGCAAAAGTCGCAGCTGTGGTGGGACCTGCCGCCCATCGACACCTTTTCGCTGAACAAGGAAATGTACAAAATTCCCGACGCCAAATACAAGGAGCGCATCGCCTATTTCCAGGAGCTGCTTGGCATCGAGCGGGTCATTCATCAGCCGGTGCGCTCGCTGTCGCTGGGCGAACGGATGAAATGCGAGATCGTCTGCGCGCTGCTGCATGAACCGGAGTTGATTTTTCTCGACGAACCGACGATTGGTCTGGATATTGTGTCCAAAGATACGATCCGCCAGTTTATCCGGCAGATGAACAAGGACTTCCAGACGACGTTCCTGATTACGACGCACGATCTGGCCGATCTGGAGAACCTGTGCGACCGGGTGACGATCATCAACAAAGGCAGCGTCGTATTCGACGATACGATGGCGCGGCTGGGCGCTTATTTCACCAATCGCAAGCTGGTCGACATCAAGTTCGCCGAGCCGGTGGGCGAAGAGTTGCTGGCGCCGTATACGGTCAGCGCCTACAGCCCGTTGACTGCGCAAATCGAAATCGATTTGACGCAGCGGGACATCAAGCAGGTTGCTTATGAGATTCTGGAGCGGTTCCCGGTTGTCGATATCAATATCAGCAATATCCCGATTGAAGAAGTCATCAAGCATATTTATCAGACTTGAGTGATAGGCTGGCGGCAAGGGCAGCATAGTTCTGCCCGGTGCTGCTATGAAAGGAAGCCTCCCTGCTTAGTCTCGGAAGCTTTTTTATACTCCGCGGAGGGAGATAAATGCCGCATCCCTATCTTCTAGCGGGAGCGATCGCGGTTGACGATATCCGGCACGATCTGGAGCAGGCGGTTGCCGCCAGCCAGCGTTAACGGCCGGCGTGCGCCGGCCACGGCCCAAGGTTCGCGGCAGCAAGCCCGCGGGCTTTTTTCTTATGTCGGGGTGGGGTTGTGTTCGCAGGTCTGCCATTTTTTTCTCTGTAAAGGAATAGGAATAAGTTCAATTTAGCGTTATAATAGCATGATGAATGTATCATTTTGCGGGGGGCAGAGATACGCTAAGCGGTTATGCCTTCAATACACGAATAAGGAGTAGAATCATCGATGGAAAAAACACTGATTTTCGGCCACAAAAACCCGGATACCGACACGATTTGCTCGGCAATCGCCTATGCGGATCTGAAAAGCAAGCTTGGCAACAACGCAGAAGCGGTGCGCCTTGGCGAAGTGAACGGCGAAACGCAATACGCGCTTGACTATTTCCAGGCGGCCGCGCCGCGTCTGGTCGAGGCGGTAGCCGGCGAAGTGAAGCAAGTCATTCTCGTCGACCACAACGAACGCCAGCAAAGCGTTGCCGATATCGATCAAGTGCGCGTGGTTGAGGTGATCGACCATCACCGCATCGCCAATTTTGAGACAAGCAGCCCGCTGTACTATCGCGCTGAGCCTGTAGGTTGCACGGCGACAATTTTGAACAAAATGTACAAGGAAAACGGTGTGGCGATTGATAAAAATGTGGCCGGCCTGATGTTGTCCGCGATCATTTCCGACTCGCTGCTGTTCAAGTCGCCGACTTGCACAGAGCAAGACATCGCTGCAGCCCGCGAGCTGGCCGCGATCGCCGGCGTGGACGCCGACAGCTATGGTCTGGACATGCTGAAAGCCGGCGCCGACCTGAGCCAAAAAACGATCGCCCAACTGCTGTCCCTCGACGCGAAGGAATTCCAAATGGCCGGTTGCAAAGTGGAAATCGCCCAAGTGAACGCCGTCGACACAGGCGAAGTGCTGGCGCGTCAAGCCGAGCTGGAAGCTGCTATGTCCGGCATTATCGCCGAAAAAGGTCTCGACCTGTTCCTGTTCGTCGTCACGGATATCCTGAACAACGATTCCGTTGGTCTGGCGCTGGGCAGCAAAACCGCAGCCGTCGAAAAAGCGTACAATGTGACGCTGGACGGCAACAAAGCTCCGTTGAAGGGCGTTGTGTCGCGTAAAGCGCAAATCGTGCCTGTATTGACGGACGCGTTTAACAGCCTGTAAGTTTCCGCAAGCGCCGCGCTATCGGCGGCGGTTCGGGTGCAGATAAGCCTTTCTGGCCGCGTAAGTGCGGCTGGAAAGGCTTTTTTGGTGCGCGCATGATCCCGCGTTAACGTACAACGCCCCGCCTACCCGGAGAGCCGGGCGGGCGGGGCGCTGCTGTGCTGCCGGGCGCTGCTGGCCTCGCAGCGGCTTATTCGGCGGCAATCGCACGGATTTCTGCAAGCGTAGTCTCGTCAAGTACCACGTCGGATGCCGGCAAAATGTCGAGAATGTGGCTTGGCTTGCGCACGCCAATCAATGCGCTTGTCATGGCCGGGTGAGCCAGCACGTAAGCGACGGCGAGCTGCGGCATCGTCAAGTCGAACCGTGCGGCGATGTGCTTTAGCTTGTCCACCCGATCGACATTCTGACGCAAACCTTCGCCGGTATGCGCTTTGCTGCGGGAGCGCCAGTCGGCCTCCGGGAAGGTCGTGTCGTAGGTGTACGTTCCCGACAGCAAGCCTGACGTCAGCGGGCTGTAAGCCAATACGCCAATGCCGTGCCGCTGGCAATAAGGCAGCAGCTCATGCTCAATCGCGGGACGCAAAATCGAATACGGCGGCTGCAACGAGTCGACATGCCGCACCGTCAGCGATTGCTCCAGCAGTGCGACATCGTAGTTGCTGACGCCGACATACCGCACCTTGCCGTCTTGCACCAGCTTGTCCATCGCGCGCATCGTTTCCTCCGCGGGTGCCTGGGCGTCCGTGTCCGGCCAGTGCATCTGATACAGATCGATGTAGTCCGTGCCCAGCCGGCGCAGCGATGCTTCGGCTTCGCGCAAGATGGAATCGTAAGTGCCGTTTCTTGTAATCTGCTGGTTGTCATCCCAGACGAGTCCGCATTTGGTCGCGACAATCACGTTGTTGCGCTCCCCTTTAAGCGCTTGTCCGATGATTTCTTCCGAGTGGCCCAGTCCGTAGACAGCGGCGGTGTCGAAAAAATTCACGCCCGCGTCCAGCGCCGCGCGTACGCTCTCTTGCGACAGGTGGTCATCCTGATCGCCCCAGCCGACGGCCCAATTGCCGCCAATTGCCCAAGAGCCAAAGCCGATTACGGAAATGTCCGGCCCGTTTTTGCCAAGCTTGCGGTATTTCATTTCATCCACTCCTGTCCGTTTGCGGTTCGGTTAACACGTCTCATTATAGACAATGCGTTTGCGCTTGATAAGGGCTGACTTTTTGTTTATCTAGTTACTGCAAGGTAAGCCAAGCGACGGTGGCATCATGAAAAAAGAGGTCGACCTGATCTCACATTCCGTGTAAGATAAGAAGGATGTGGGGAAAGCAAGGAAGGGGCTGCGTTGCAAGCAGCAGCGGCAAGCAGCGGCGATTGGCCCGGTGCCCCCGGTACGCCCGGAGGTGAAGCTCCAGCTCGTCGGCCTGCGTGCGAGAAAGGTTGGCAGGATCGGCCGGCCCGGTGCGCCCGGAGGTGAAGTTGGCTCTGGAGATTAATTTTGGGCGCCGGAGCTATGATTTTTTGCCGGAAGGCCCGGGCGGTGTACGGCTGCTGGTGTCGCGGCGTTGCCCGCATGTCGGACAAGCGGCTGGTTCGAGGACGGCGAGCTTATCTGCACGATGCATGGTGGGTGTTTGATCCGGCCGCCGGAGCACGCCTGAATGTGCTGGGCAAAAGGTTGACAGCTTATCCGGTCGAGGAGCGCAGCGGACAGTGGGCGGCGTTTGTGCTGGAGGATGGGGCGCTTGATTAAGCTCAGCACAGCGGACGGGAGTGAAGCGGCAAGCAGATGAAATTTTTGTTGATGATGGCGGTTGGTTTTGTGGAATATGTCCCGGTGCTGGGGCTGGCGTTGACGTTGTTCCGCTACGATTGGCGGCTTTATTGGAAGCGGTCGCTGTTGATTGCGTTTTTTGGTGCGGTTGTGTTTTACATTGTCAGATTTCAGTATGGCTTGCAGAGCTTGGGCGGCCCGGTAGCGACATTGGTGAACACGGTGTTGTGGTTCCGGTTTCTGTTCGGCATTCCTGTGGGCAACGCGCTGGTGATGACGGTATCCGGCCTTGTGCTGGCTGTGTGCGGGGAAACGCTGGTCAATCTCACGTTGATCGAGCTGGCGGGCATCAGCTTTGCGGAGCTGACCTCGGGTTTGGGCTGGCTGGCGCTTAGCGTGACGCTGGAGAGTGTGTTCACCTTGCTGATGATCGGCGTGTTGCGCCGCCGACGCTGGGGTTTTTCGTTCCTGTCGGCAAGGCGTCCGATCCGCTTGGGGCAAAACGTGCATGTGCTGGCGTTTATCGTCTGCGGCGTTTTGGTCAGTTCGCTGTTTTTGGAGCTGCTGCGCTCGCGTATGTTGGACCCGTTTATGGTGTTTATTTTGTTCACGTTGGTGGTGCTGCTCGGGTTTTACAGCTCGATGCGCAAGGAGCGCGAGGACTAGGTGGCGTGTGGCCGGTCGGGCGCGGATTCGACGGTCGCCGTACGGCGGGGGGCGCGGCTGGTGCGGCAAGTGTGCGGGGCGTCTTTTTCTACGGGCTGCTGGTGGCCTGGGAAGCCGGCAGGGGCCGCGCTTGTTTTTGCAAACGTGTGCAGAAAAGGTCGGCTCAAAGCGCTTTACTTAACTCCAAGTAACCTAGGCACTAATTTTTCAGTAATGTTCAAGCCGGTGGTCTTTGGTTATACTGGTCTTGGTTCAACAATTCAATAAAGTGAGGTTAGCGAAAATGAGTCGAATCCTTCCCTTGAATAAAAGAGGCATTCCCGCCAGTCCCGTCGTGCTGGGCTGCATGGGTTTCGGCGGCGGCTGGAACCAGAATCCGGTCACGGCCGACGATGTGAAACAGCTGCACGCAGCGGTGGACGCGGCGCTCGAAGCGGGCATCAATATGATCGACCATGCCGATATTTATACGTTTGGCAAAGCCGAAGAAACGTTTGGCAAGCTGCTGAAAGAACGTCCCGAGCTGCGCGACCAGCTGATTGTGCAATCCAAATGCGGCATTCGTTTGTATGAAAGCCCGGAACGGCCGCAGCGCTTCGATTTCTCCAAGGAGCATATTTTGCGCAGCGTGGACGGGATTTTGAGCCGGTTGGGCCTTGAGTCGCTTGATATTTTGCTGCTGCACCGTCCTGATCCGCTCGTCGAGCCGGAGGATGTGGCCGAGGCGTTTAACGCCTTGCAGCAAGCCGGCAAGGTAAAAAACTTCGGCGTGTCCAACATGAGCGAAGGCCAGATTCGTTTCCTGCGCACCGCCGTGCAGCAGCCGCTGATCGTCAATCAGATCGAGATGAGCTTGCTCAAGCTCGATTGGCTGAACGCCGTGGTCCATGTGAACCAGGACAAAGGCCGCGAGTCGTGTTTCCCGGAAGGCACGATCGAATATTGCCGCACCGAAAACATTCAGTTGCAAGCGTGGAGCCCGCTGGCGCGCGGTTTGTTCAGCGGCCAGCCGCTGGACGGGCAAAGCGAGACGGTGCGCCAGACGGCCGACCTCGTCGGGACGTTGGCCGAGCAAAAAGGGACGACGCGCGAAGCGATCGTGCTCGCGTTCCTGCTGCGCCATCCGGCCGGCATCCAGCCGGTGATCGGCACGGTCAATCCGCAGCGGATTCGCGCTTGCGGCGAAGCCGTGAAGGTCGAGCTGAGCCGCGAGGAATGGTATCAGCTGTACGTTACGTCGCGCGGCGACAAAATGCCGTAAGCGCTGCACCAACGCAGCGCAGCGCTGATAACCAAAGAAACCGAATGCCGGTTATACAGGCATTCGGTTTCTTTGTTGATCCGGCCGGCCGGCAGCGGCCGGATCGGGTTAGACGCCGACCAGGTCCTTCTCCCGGTCATGGCGTGAGTTGGGCTGCGCGGGCCCGGCTTCGCCGCGGGCAGGGGCAGCGTCGGCGGCAGGGCTGTCCGCCGCGTCGCCGCCCCCGCCGTCCTCAGCCCCGCCCCCGTCTTCGATCAGCAGCCGGCCGGCCTGCTGATCGCCCGCTTGCGGGGCTGAGGACGTTTCGGGCGCATCCGCCGCAGCCGTCTGCGCCAGCCCCAGCGCCGGCGCTTCCGCGCCGTGCGCCATGCCGCCCGCGCCATGCGCCGCCGCGTCCGCGCGTTCCGCCGGCCGCCGCCCCGGCTCCCCGCCGGGCTGACCCCACAGCGCGTCCGCTGCGTCCGCGCCGCCGCCATCCAAGCGTCCGTCCCCGCCGTCCGCTTGCTCGTCAGCCGCTTCCCCGGTGCGGAAGCGGCTGATTTCCGCAAACAGCCGCTGCGCCAGGCCGTAAATATCGTCCGATTCGCCGGCGATGCGGCGAATCGCGGCATCCTGCTCAATTGACGTCGAATTGACCTCTTCCACACCGGCCGCCGTCTCCTGGGCGATCGCAGCGACAAACTGCACTGAGTGAACAAGCGTCTCATTCTTGCGGCGCACCTGGCCGATGTTCCGGTGAATCCGCTCGACCTGGCCGGCCATCCCGGCCATCGCCACCTCAATGCCGGTGAACGCGGCGAGCGTCTCGCTGATCCGCCCGTTCTGGTACAGCGTAATCTCGCGCGCCGTGGCGAGATTGCGCTTGAGCTGCTCCATCTGCTGCTGCAGCTCTTGAATGATGCCGGCGACCAAACGCGAGGAGTCGCTCGTCTGCTGCGACAGCTGGCGCACCTCGTCGGCGATCACCGAGAAGCCCCGGCCGTTCGCCCCGGCGCGCGCCGCTTCGATCGCCGCGTTCAGCGCCAGCACGTTCGTCTGCGTGGCGATATCGGTGATCGAGCGCACGATCGCGCCGATCTGCTGCGAGCTGGCGCTCAGCGTCCCCATCGCGCCGTCGACCCGCTGCAGCACCTCCTGCGAGCGGGCGGCCGCCGTCTGCAGCGCCTGCATCGACTCCGCGCCGTTGCGCGTGCTGCCGGCGGCTTCCGTGCCGGAGCGCTGCATCTCGTCGGCGTAATCGGCGATATCGCGGATGTCCGTCTCCAGCTCGGCGATGATCAACGCGCTGGCTTCCGATTGCGCCGCTTGCTTGCCGGCCCCGGCGGAAATCTCTTCAATCGAACGGACGATCTCCGTATTGGCCGTCGCGGTCAGCCGCGAGAAACGCTGGAACGACTCGGCGTGCTCCGACAGCGAGGAGGCGATGCCCAGCGTATTGCCAAGCATCTGCCGCACCTGCACGATCATATGATCGAAGCTGTCGCTCAGCCGTCCGAGCTCGTCCCCGGACTCCGCGCCGATCGTATGGCGCAGGTCGCCGGCGGCGATCAGCGCGACCGCTTGCTGCAAGCGGGCGATCGGGCGCATGAACGAGCGGATCAGCCCGAAAGCGATGATCACGGTTGCCAGCAGCACCAGCGCCGCTGCGATCAGCATCACCCGGCTGGTGTCGTCCAGACGCTGGTACGAATCGGCCACCGCTTGTCCGGCTTCCTCGGCATAGGTGACGTAAAACTTGTCCACCAGCGCAAAAATTTGCTCTTTCAGTCCCTGCGATTCATTGTACAAATACAGCAAATTGATATCGAGATCCGTAGGTTTCACATTCGGGTCCTGGACCATTTTCGCCGCGGTATCGAAATTGTTGATGTAATCGACCGAGGCCTGGATCAACTGGCTGCGCCATTTTTGCTGCTCGGGCGTTGAGGCGGTATCGCCGATGTTTTTGATCAACTCGTTGTACGGTTCCCTTTTCGCATTATATTTCAGAATGTATTCCGGCTTCTTGGAAATTTCCAGCCCGGAAGCGATGATGTTCAGCTCCTGCACCATCTCCTTCAACTCCAGCGCCTTCACCTTCAAGTCGACCTTGTCGTTCTGGTCGCTCATCTGCACCTTGATTTGACCCACCTGTACCCAATTGAAATAAGCCACACCGAGGAAAATCAACAGCAATCCGCAAAAACCGGCCAGCAGCTTGAAGCGCATCGTGATAGAACCCCCTTTTTTTCGCATTTGCGATCCCTCCGCAACATAGTTTGGACTGAACCTTTCAGTTGCTTCTACTATAAGGGGCTTCTATTAACTGTGAGCCTGATCTTTGTTAAGAGGGTGTAAAATAACGCGAAAGCCGCGGCATTCGGGCGTTCGGGAGGCCGGCGCGGCCGATTGTTCGGGGGGAAATCTCCCGGCGAATCTCGCTTTGCCCAGCGCGTTCGAAAGTTTTACATAGCGTTGACGTTTCGCGGGTTTGGATTTTACATTCGGTTGTTACGATGTCCTAGGATGATTTTAAAAAAGGGAGGACATACTAATCATGTTCAAATTCGTTACAAAAAGCAGCCTCACCATCGCGTTATCTTCGATTCTTCTGTTGGGGGCTCTGACTGGCTGCGGTACAAAAACAGAAGACAGCCAATCCGCTGCATCGCCAAACGCGGCCACGACAGCAAGCGCAGAACCGGCGAAAACCGATCTGTCCGGCACAGTGACAGCTTCCGGCTCCAGCGCCCTGCTGCCGCTCGTCAAGCAAGCCGCCACCGAGTTTATGGAGAAAAATCCGAAAGTGACGATTAACGTTACCGCCGGCGGTTCCGGCACAGGCATCAAAAACGTAGCGGACGGCACGTCCGACATCGGCAACTCCGACGTCGAGCCTGACGCCGAATATAAAGATAAAGGTCTGGTTGACCACATTGTCACGATCGCGCCTTTTGCCCTGATCGTAAATAAAGATGTGAACATCGACAACCTGACAACGGCGCAAGCCGCCGACATTTTCTCCGGCAAAATCACAAATTGGAAAGACGTAGGCGGCAACGACGCGAAAATTACGATCGTTCACCGTCCTGACAGCTCCGGTTCGCGCAAGCTGGTTCAACAAATCATTCTCGGCGGCAAAGATTTCACGAAAGACGGCATCACGCAAGAAAACAGCGGTGCCATGAAAACGGCTGTTGCGCAAACAAGCGGCGCTCTCGGTTATGTGGATACGCCTTATGTGGACGACACGCTGAAAGCTGTTAAAGTCGACGGTGTGGCTTTCTCCGAAGACAACATCAAAAACGGCACTTATAAGCTGTATGGCGTAGAGCATATGTACACGAAAGGCGAAGCGAAAGACCCGGCCAAAGCGTTTATTGACTACATCCAAAGCAAGGAATTCCAAGGCAAGCAAGTGCGCGACCTGAAATTCCTGCCTGCGGATTTGCTGAGCAAATAATCGGTTCCCGAAAATCGGGTGTGATGGAAAAACGGTGCCTTGGCGGCATCGACAGCTTTGTCAAAATGGACCAAATTCGTTCGGTAACGAGGCATTATCTCGAAAGAAAAGTCGGAGAAATTCTTCCTGAAGACATGATCCGTTTAGATTTGAGATTGATTGCATCGTTAAATCTTCAAGGTACGGTCAACAAGTTGATTGAGGCAGCATTAGCAGAAAAATTTGGAGCCGATGAAGAGGCAAATTAAATATGTTTTTACGTGAGGGGTCCGTGAGGGCCTCTTTTTTGCATACCATTGAGAACTTATATAATTGGAGATGAAGCTTGCGCCGAAAGGGGCAATTTTTACATTGTCTTAACAATTCATTGACGGTCCATTTACATTCATCGCCTATGATTAGGGAAGTGCAACTTTGACCAAAAGGGGGCTTTCCCATTGAATTCCGTAGCAGACAAGCTGGTGAACGCCAAAGAAAAAACACGTCCGCTCGTGACGTCCTGGACGCGCGCGCAGCAGCGCCACGATTCGCTGATGCGTTGGGTGTTCGTCGGCAGTGCCGCGCTTGTGTCGGCGATTATTTTTTCCATCATCGTGTTTGTTGGCATGCAAGGCGTCAAAACGTTTGCCGACGTCAGCCCGCTGGAGTTTTTCTTCTCCACCGACTGGACGCCAACCTCGAACTCGTTTGGCGCGCTGCCATTTCTGTACAGCACCTTGCTGCTGACCTTGCTGTCCGTCGTGCTGGCCGTACCGCTGGCGTTGTCCGGCGCGTTGTTTATGGCCAAGATTGCGCCGAAATGGATGCGCGAAATTCTCCGCCCAGCCACCGACCTGTTCGTTGGCATTCCGTCTGTCGTCTACGGTCTGATCGGCATGACGTTCATCGTGCCGCTGCTCGGCAGAATGACCGGCGGGATCGGCTACGGCATCCTGCCGGCGGCGATCATCCTCGCCGTCATGATCATGCCAACGATCCTTTCGATCTCCGAGGACGCGCTGCGCGCGTTGCCCGGACGGCTGGAGGAGGCATCGCTGGCGCTTGGCGCGACCCGCTGGCAGACGATGTGGCGCGTGCTGCTGCCGGCTGCGCGTCCCGGCATCCTGACGGGGATCATCCTCGGCATGGGCCGGGCGATCGGCGAAACGATGGCCGTATTCATGGTGATCGGCAACTCGCCGCAAATGCCGAAGTCGCTGCTCGATTCGACAACCGTGCTGACGACGGCGATCGTCAAGGACATGGGCAACACAAACTACGGCACGACCTGGAACAACGCGCTGTATCTGATGGCGCTCGTGCTGCTCGTCATCTCGCTGGCGTTGATTTTGTTTATCCGCATCGTGGCCAAAAGGAGTGAATTGAAATGAACAGCCGTGTGACCGACAAGCTGGCCACCGTCTATTTCTGGGTTTCCGGCATTGCCATTATCGCGCTGCTTGCCGCGTTTCTCATCCGCATTCTCGGCGACGGCATCCCGCATTTGAGCTGGCATTTCCTGTTCGGCAGGCCCGAGGAAATCGTCGCCGGCGGCGGCGTAGGCCCGCAATTGTTCAACTCGTTCTACATCCTGTTCCTGTCGCTGTTGATCTCGGTGCCGATCGGCGTTGGCGCAGGCGTGTACCTGGCGGTATACGCGCAAAAAAGCAAGTTCACCGACCTTGTGCGCATCTCCGTCGAAGTGCTGTCTTCGGTGCCGTCGATCGTGTTTGGCTTGTTCGGCTTCCTGCTGTTTGCCAACCTGCTCGGCCTCAAGTTCTCGATTCTCGGCGGGGCGGCGACGCTTAGCCTGCTGAACCTGCCGGTGCTCGTTCGCGTGACGGAAGAAGCGATCCGCACCGTGCCGGAATCGTATTGGGAAGCGAGTCTGGCGCTGGGTTCGACCAAATGGCAGGCGATCCGCAAGGTGCTGATCCCGGCGGCGCTGCCGACGCTCATTACCGGCATTACACTTGTGGCCGGCCGGGCGCTTGGCGAATCGGCGATTCTGATCTACACGGCTGGTTTGTCGGTATCGCGCTTTTTCCCTGATTTCAATCCGCTGAAAATGGGCGAGACGTTGTCTGTGCATCTGTGGTATATCCAGGCGGAATCGCTTGTGCCTGACGCGAAAAACATCGCCCAGGGCAGCGCAGCCCTGCTGCTGATCGTGGTTCTGGTGTTCAATCTGCTCGTGGGCATTCCGAGCCGTATTTTACAAAAACGATTAACCGGAGGGAAATGACTGTGGCCATCAAGCCTAAAATCAAAGCGGAAAAATTGAACCTGTTCTACGGCGATCATCACGCCCTGCACGATATCCAATTAAACATCGAAACGAACACGATTGCGGCCTTGATCGGACCGTCGGGCTGCGGCAAATCGACGTTCTTGCGCACGCTTAACCGGATGAACGACCTGATCGACAACGTGCGGATTACCGGCGACGTGCTGGTGGACGGCCACAACATTTACGGCGGCGACTCCGATGTCGTCTCGCTGCGCAAGCGCGTGGGCATGGTGTTCCAGCGCCCAAACCCGTTCCCGATGAGCGTGTACGACAACATCGCGTACGGACCGCGCATTCACGGCACGAAAAAGAAAGCGAAACTCGATGAAATCGTCGAGCACAGCTTGACGCAAGCGGCGTTATGGGACGAAGTGAAGGACCGGCTGCACAAATCGGCGCTGGGCCTCTCCGGCGGCCAACAGCAGCGGCTGTGCATCGCCCGGCTGCTGGCGGTCGAGCCGGACGTGCTGCTGATGGACGAGCCGACTTCGGCGCTTGATCCGATTTCCACGCTTAAGGTCGAGGAACTGACGCAAACGCTGAAACAGCAATACACAATCATTATCGTGACGCACAACATGCAGCAGGCGGCGCGTATTTCCGACATCACGTCGTTTTTCCTCAACGGCTACTTGGTGGAAACCGATAAAACGGACAAAATTTTTACGAACCCGAATGACCAACGGACCGAAGATTACATCACCGGGCGATTCGGATAAACCAAAAGGGGGCAGTCATGGACACAAGATCCGGGTTTCATCATTCGCTGGAACTGCTGCAAAAGGAACTGCTGCAAATGGGCAGCAGCGTAGAGAAGCTGATCCATCAGGCGGTTGAATCGCTGTCGCAGCTCGATGAAGGGCAGGCCCAGCAAATTATCGAACGCGACGATTTGATCGACGATTATTTGACGACGATCGACGAGCTGTGCTTGCGGCTGATCGCGCTGCAGCAGCCGATGGCCAGCGATTTGCGGATCATCGGCACGGCGCTGAAAATCGCCACCGATCTGGAGCGGATCGCCGACCATGCGGTGGACATCGCCCGTGTGACGTTGCGCTTCGCCGGCGAGTCGCTGGTCAAACCGCTGGAGATCATTCCGCAAATGGCCGATATCGCCAAGGAAATGCTGCGGGAAAGCTTGCTCGCCTATACCGAGCGCAACGTGCACCGCGCCGCTGCCCTGGCCGAAAAGGACGACCACGTGGACAAGCTGTACAGCTCGATCATGCAGGAAGTGATCAGCTTGATGGGCACAGAGCTCAGCCGCAACCGCCAGCTGATGCACCTGCTGTTGGTCGCACATTTCCTCGAACGGGTCGCCGACCATGCGACCAATATCGGCGAAGGCGTCATCTACATGGTGACAGGCAAGCGCAAGGATTTGAACGTGTAGGCGCGCAGCAAGTGTGAAGCGGGGGCACAGCCGCAGACCGTGCGAGCTGGAGCGGAGCGCACTGGATGGCCTGCGCCGCATAGGAAACGACCGGCCGGGTGCCGGTCGTTTTGCTTTACAGCCCGGTGGGATCTTGCGGCGCCAAGCGCAGCCGACACGGCGTTGCTGAGGATTTGAAAGCCGAGCCAGCATCGGCCTGACTGGGCGCTTACCGCGATTTGGCGGCTAATTTTACATGGATTCGCCGAATTACTTTTTGCATGTGGCCCATAGACGAGACCGCAAAACCATCTATTTTATCCAAAATCTTGAATGCGCATACGCGAAGCGGGTAAAATAAAAACAGGGTCACTGGAGCAAACCAAGTTGTTAGGGAAGGTTTCAAGGATGAAGGCTGCTCTCAGATAACCTGACGCTTTGGTGGGTTTGCATGTAGGGAATTTCACGGATGAGGCAGGTTTTGGCCACTTCGCCAACGCATTGTGGGCCGGGTATACTTATAAAGGCATTTATTTTATCCAAAATCTTGAATGTGCATACGTAGATTGGGTAAAATAAAATCAGACCATTTGAGATGAAAACAAGCTATAAGGGGAGATTTCGAGGATGAAGGCTGTTTTTAAGCAAATCAGCGATCCTCGAAAAAAAGCAGAGTGAGCAGAGGAGTAAGGATGCGGCGAAACCTTGCTGTATCTGGCTTTTGGGTTGGCCGATAAGGTCGGTAACATTGAGACCCGATGAATTTAGGGGATTGAAAGACGAGAAAAGTCCATCGTAATAGTCTTCATTCTTCTCGTAACATTGAGACCCGATGAATTTAGGGGATTGAAAGCTCTAATGCCTTCCACCGGAGAACGACCACGATAATGTAACATTGAGACCCGATGAATTTAGGGGATTGAAAGATTCGATGTTTATAGCGGGGATAAGAGCACCTTCTATGTAACATTGAGACCCGATGAATTTAGGGGATTGAAAGTCCGGCGCATTTATTCTTGCGCCCGATAAAGCAGAAAGTAACATTGAGACCCGATGAATTTAGGGGATTGAAAGTGCTGATCATAAATTGTTGGTTCAATCCTCCAATGCGTAACATTGAGACCCGATGGATTTAGGGGATTGAAAGTGCACGGTGTAGATTTTGCCGCCGCCGGCCCCCTTAACGTAACATTGAGACCCGATGGATTTAGGGGATTGAAAGGGCGCGCCGGTAGGTTTCGGCCTGCCCCGCAGCAGGTGTAACATTGAGACCCGATGGATTTAGGGGATTGAAAGTAATTTTGGTGACATGCTGATGGGTGATGTTACCACCGTAACATTGAGACCCGATGGATTTAGGGGATTGAAAGACGTCATGGTGTGCAGCGCGGGAAAAAATGCAACGTCGTAACATTGAGACCCGATGGATTTAGGGGATTGAAAGAGTATCAGCATGTCCGAGTGCGGTTCCGGCGTCGGCGTAACATTGAGACCCGATGGATTTAGGGGATTGAAAGCAAAATTGATTTTTGGCGTCGGTGTTGGAGGTGTTGGTAACATTGAGACCCGATGGATTTAGGGGATTGAAAGTGTTGCTAGACTAGAAAGTGGACACGGAGAACCGAGAATGAGATAGAATAAAAACAACTTAATTCGAGGTGTCCGACATGACAAAAAAGTACGACAAAGAATTTAAAATGCAAACGGTTCGACTCA